>JACCDX011675825.1_pt1 | contig 20777 bp, 20 predicted proteins | sample 7449681 | NCBI WGS metagenome assembly JACCDX01 (sample SAMN15323450, study PRJNA562643) | freshwater metagenome | isolation source: river surface water | place: USA:Blue River Watershed | collected 2017-08-18
GCCTGAAGGGCCGCTACGAAGAAGGCAAGCGCACCGATGACCACGTGCTCAAGGGCAACAGCTACAAGATCCTGGCCGTCGAAGAAGGCAAGCTGGTCGAAAAAGAAGTGCCGATGCTCAACGCCCTGAACGAAGTGCTGCGCGACGACTACATCACCGACTCTAAAGGTGGCGTGGACCGTTGGAACCGCATCATCGAAAAAGCCGGCATCGATTACCGCTTGACCGTGCCCCACAAGGCTTTCCACCGCAACATCGGCACGCTCGCGGGCGTGAAGGTGAGCCCAGATGGTCGCGTGGTGTCCGATTCCGAGTGGAACGCCAAAGTCAACGAGTGGTTGCCTTCTGAGCAAGACCGCGCTTATGTGGGCAGCTTGATGGGCCGCGTGGTCGAGCCAGGCAAGTTTGCCAACTGGATCGCGCCTCCTGTGATGGGCATCAACCGTCAGCCTGTGGACTTTGAATACGTTCGCTTCAACTGATGTTGTGATCTTGGCTGCTGCCCTTTAACTGGGGCAGCAGTCGTCAAAGGCAGGGAGCGAGTGACGATTTCTGGTACCCCAGCATGAGGACCCCGCTCTCTGCCTTTGACGATTGCGTGGTTGGCGAACGCTTGTAGACTGCAATTGTTTGCACAGCCAAAGCGCATCGGGTTAGCTGGGCGCCGGGCGCCGATTTCTGGTACCCCAGCATGAGGTGCCCGGCGTCCAGCTAACCTGATGCGACACCTGCAACAACGCCAAGCCAAACAACAAGAGACATAAGCGAGAAGCACCATGAGCACCGAATCGACCCTCATCAAGCAGCACGTCATCGACCCCGAAATCTGCATCCGCTGCAACACCTGCGAAGCCATCTGCCCGATCGACGCCATCACCCACGACTCGCGCAATTACGTGGTCAAGGCCGATGTATGCAACTTGTGCATGGACTGTGTCTCGCCTTGCCCCACGGGTGCCATCGACAACTGGCGCATGATGCCCAAGGCCAAGGCCTACAGCATTGAAGAACAACTCACGTGGGACGATTTGCCTGTCGAGTTGAGCGAAGAACAACTTGCCGAAATGGGCGGCGATGTGACCGAGGCGGGGGCAGCGGCCCAGCAAGCGCAAGCTGCGGTGCAAGCCGCGGCGGCATCTGCCTCTGCTTCTGCCGATGCATCGGGGGCTGCTTTCAATTCGGCCCAGTTTGGTGCCACGATCCCACCTTGGTCTGCCGCACATGCGTACACCAACCTCTATGGTCCTAAGTCGGCAGATAAAACCATTACCGCGACCGTTACCGGCAATGTGCGTGTGACGGAAGTGGGGAAAGACTATGACACCCACCATGTGGTGCTCGACTTTGGTAACCAGCCTTTCCCCGTACTTGAAGGCCAGTCCATCGGGATCATTCCCCCTGGGGTCGATGCCAACGGCAAGCCGCACCACGCACGTCAATACTCGGTAGCCAGCCCTCGCAATGGCGAGCGTCCCGGTTACAACAACTTGTCGCTGACCATCAAGCGCGTGCTCGAAGACCACGACGGCAAGCCCGTGCGCGGCGTGGGCTCCAACTACATGTGCGACCTGAACGTGGGTGACAAGGTGCAGGTGATTGGCCCTTTCGGTGCCAGCTTCTTGATGCCCAACCACCCCAAGAGCAACATCGTGATGATTTGCACGGGCACGGGCAGTGCACCTATGCGTGCCATGACCGAATGGCGTCGCCGTCTGCGTGCCAGTGGCAAGTTTGAAGGTGGCAAGCTCATGCTGTTCTTCGGTGCGCGCACGCCTGCCGAGCTGCCGTACTTTGGCCCGCTCAATAAATTGCCCAAAGATTTCATCGACATCGAATTTGCTTTTTCACGCGAAGCGGGCAAAACCAAACGCTATGTGCAAGACGCCATGCGCGAGCGTGCAGCCGATATTGCGGCGCTGCTCAAAGACAGCCACACCTGTTTTTATGTGTGCGGCCTGAAGAGCATGGAAGAAGGTGTGGTGCTCGCCCTGCGCGACATTGCCATCCAAGCCGGTATGAACTGGGACACCGTGGCGCAAGCGCTCAAGAAAGAAGGTCGCTTGCATTTGGAGACCTATTGATGAGCGCTGCATTTCAAACTTTGGCCATCAGCCAACGCGGTCCGGGCGTGGCGCAAATCACCATGTCACGCCCGCAGGTGTTTAATGCCTTTGACGAGGTGATGATTGGTGAACTCGATGCTGCCTTCACCCAACTCAGTCAAGACGACCACGTGCGCGTGATTGTGTTGGCAGGCGAAGGTAAGCACTTCAGTGCAGGTGCCGACTTGCAATGGATGCAACGCGCGAGCGAGGCTTCTGTGGAATGGAATACTGCCGATGCACGCCGCTTTGCAGGCATGTTGCATCGCATCGCCACTTGCGCCAAGCCCACCGTGGCTCGCGTGCAAGGCGCAGCCTTAGGTGGTGGTGTGGGCTTGACCTGTGCGTGCGACATGGCGGTGGTTGCTGACAACGCCAGCTTCGCGGTGAGCGAAGCCAAGTTTGGTATCTTGCCCGCAGTCATTGGCCCGTATGTGGTGAATGCGGTGGGTAAGCGCAACGCGCGTTACTTGGCCTTGACCACCACCCGCATCGATGCGACCACGGCTTTGCGCATGGGCATGGTGCAACGTGTGGTTGGCTTGGATGCACTCGACGCTGAAGTCGATCGCGTCGTGGCCGAGCTGGTAGCCGGTGGCCCACAGGCGCAAATTGAAATTAAAAATCTGATGGACCAACTCAGCGTGGCGCCTGTGACCGATCAAGTGCGTGAGCTGACCGCCAGCACCATTGCCCGTGTGCGCGGCACTGACGAGGCGCGTGAAGGCTTTGCTGCCTTTCTGGGCAAACGCCCGGCTCCATGGATTCCTCAATAACGACTTCGCACATGAGCCAAATGAATTTGAAGCAAACCCCTGTGCTCGTGGTGGGCGCAGGCATCATGGGCATGGGTATCGCGCAAGTGGCAGCGCAAGCGGGTCACGCTGTATGTCTGTACGACGCCCGCGCCGAAGCTGCTACCGAAGCCAAACAAAAACTCGCCGACAGCTTGGCCGCTCTCGTGGCCAAAGGCAAGATGACCGCCGACAGCGTGCAAGCTTTGCTGGCCCGCATCACGCCTGTGGCGCAACTCAGCGATGCCGCGCATGTGAGCTTGGTGGTCGAAGCGATTGTGGAAAACCTAGCAGTGAAACGCAGTTTGTTTCAAGAGCTGGAAAGCTTGGTGAGTGAGGCGTGCGTGTTGGCCACCAACACCTCGTCTATTTCTGTCACCGCAATTGCCAATGGCTTGAAGCATCCTCAACGTTTGGTGGGCATGCACTTTTTTAACCCCGTGCCATTGATGAAGCTCGTCGAAGTGGTATCGGGTTTGCAAACCGATGCCAACGTGGCCCAAGCCATTTTTGATTTGAGCGGCGCCTGGGGCAAAACAGCGGTTTATGCACGGTCCACGCCGGGCTTCATCGTGAATCGCATTGCGCGTCCCTATTACGCCGAAACGTTGGCTCTGTTGCAAGAGCAAGCTGCGCAACCTGCACAGCTTGACGCTTTGTTGCGTGGTGCGGGTTTTCGAATGGGGCCGTGTGAGCTGATGGATTTGATTGGTCATGACACCAATTTCTCCGTCACACAGTCGGTGTTTGAAGCCAACTTCTTTGACCGCCGTTTCACGCCTAGCTTGGTGCAGCGCGAGTTGGTCGATGGCGGTTTGTTGGGGCGCAAAAATGGTCGAGGTTTTTACAGCTACCCCGAAGGTGCACCTGCGCTGCCTACGCTGAAAGTGGGTGCCTTGCCCGCACACGCCAAGTGGGTGGTCCATGGCAGTGGCACAGCAGCTGATGCCTTGGCTGCAGCAGTCAGCCAGCACTTGGGAGGCAAGCCCGCCTCACGTGCACCCAGCAGCGACTGGGTGGGTGTGGAGGTGGCGGTCTTGGGAGCTGGCATTCAACTGCGCCAAACCGATGGTCGACCCGCCTGGCAAGTGGCGCAAGATGCCGCGCTCAAAGACGTGGTGGTGTTTGACGAATTGCCCACCGTGGTAGGCGGTGCATTGGCCTTTGCCAGCGTGGGCCAAGCCGATGCGTCCGAGCTGGGGGCCTCCGTGTTGCAAGCCTTGGGCTTCGCCCCCGTGCCTGTGGCCGATACGCCCGGCTTGGTGGTGGCACGTACCTTGGCCATGTTGGTCAACGAAGCGGCTGACGCCGTGCAACAAGGCGTGTGTACCACCGAAGGTGCCAATGCCGCGATGAAGCTGGGGGTGAATTACCCCGCTGGCCCGTTCGACTGGCTGGTGCGCATGGGGCACGCTCGCGTGATGTCTGTGCTACATGCGTTGGATACTTGCTACCGAGGCGAGCGTTATCGTGTCAGCCCTTGGTTGCAACGTGGCGCCCACGCGTAGGAGTTACCTGTGAAATTTGCAGAATATCAAGTCGGCCAAGTGCTGCATGCAGGTCCTTATGCGGTGACCGAAGCAGAGGTGTTGGACTTTGCCAAGCAGTGGGACCCGCAGTGGTTTCACACCGACCCCGAAGCCGCAGCGCGTGGCCCATTTGAAGGTTTGATCGCCAGTGGTTGGCACACCTGTGGCATTGCCATGCGTTTGGCCGCTGATGCGTTCTTGGCGGGCTCTGAGTCGTATGCTTCGCCCGGTCTGTCCTACCTCAAGTGGCTGCACCCAGTGCGCCCCGGCGATGTGCTGCGCTTGCGCTTGACGGTGTTGGATACACGCATCTCGCAAAGCAACCCCAGCTTGGGCATCTTGCGCTGGCGCTGGCAGTTGCACAACGCGAACGACATCGAAGTGCTCGACCTTGAAGCCACCAGTTTGTTCAAACTTTTCTAACCCCATTTACGCCGTCATTTGCGGCGCTTGCAGCCATGACCCACGCCTACATTTGCGATGCCATCCGAACTCCTTTTGGCCGATACGGCGGCGCACTCAGCAGTGTGCGTGCAGACGACTTGGCCGCATTGCCTATCAAAGCCTTGATGGCACGTAACCCGTCGGTGGACTGGTCCCAAGTGACCGACGTGTTGTACGGCTGCGCCAACCAAGCCGGTGAAGACAACCGCAACGTGGCGCGCATGGCTGCGCTGTTGGCGGGCCTGCCCATGGAAGTGCCTGGCGGCACCATCAACCGCTTGTGTGGTTCGGGCTTAGATGCGGTGGGCACCGCGGCACGCGCCATCAAATCAGGCGAAGCCTCGTTGATGATTGCTGGCGGTGTGGAGAGCATGAGTCGTGCTCCGTTCGTGATGCCTAAAGCTGAGAGTGCCTTCAGCCGCAACAACGCGGTGTACGACACGACCATTGGCTGGCGCTTTGTCAACAAGCTCATGAAAGCGCAATACGGCGTGGACAGCATGCCTGAAACGGCGGAGAACGTGGCGGTCGATTACAAAATTGAACGTGAAGCCCAAGACGAAATGGCGGTGCGTAGCCAACGCAACGCACTGGCTGCGATTCAAGCCGGTCACTTTGCGCGTGAAATTTGCCCCGTCACCATTCCCCAGAAAAAAGGCGATGCCGTGGTGGTGAGCCAAGACGAACACCCACGCGATACCAGCTTGGAAGCACTGGCCAAACTCAAAGGCGTGGTACGCCCTGACGGCAGCGTGACCGCAGGCAATGCCAGCGGCGTGAACGATGGCGCATGTGCCTTGTTGCTGGCCAATGAAGCCAGCGTCCAACAATACCGCCTCACGCCCAAAGCTCGCGTGGTGGGCATGGCCACCGCGGGTGTGGCCCCGCGCGTGATGGGCATTGGCCCTGCGCCCGCCACCGCAAAAGTGTTGGCACAAACGGGGTTGACGTTGGACCAAATGGATGTGATTGAACTCAATGAAGCCTTTGCCGCGCAAGGCTTGGCCGTGTTGCGCATGTTGGGCCTCAAAGACGATGACACCCGCGTGAACGCATGGGGCGGTGCGATTGCGTTGGGCCATCCACTGGGTGCATCGGGCGCACGTTTGGTTACTACCGCGCTCAACCGCTTGCACACCACTGGTGGCCGTTATGCGCTGTGCACCATGTGCATTGGTGTGGGACAGGGCATTGCGCTCATCATTGAGCGCGTGTGAATCTGTCTAAACGCGATGACTTGGCGCGAGTAAAGTTGAACCTAGCGTAGGTCCTCTGCGTCACCTCGCGTGATAATCAGCCCATGACCTTGATTTCAATTCTTGTTGGCACCTTAGTCGCCGGCATGGGCAGTGTGTGGCTGGCGGCCTTGTTGGCTTATGCGTTGTTGTCGCGTTTCACCCAGCATTTACTCAGCCTCGCGGCGGGGGCTTTGCTCGCGACCGCATTCACCCGCTTGTTGCCAGAGGCGTTTGAGTTGTCTGTAGAGACGGGGGTTTCAGCGCAGGCGTTGTTTGCAGCATTGCTGGTGGGTTTGGTGTTTTTCTTTTTGCTCGACAAAGCTGAGTTGTGGCACCACGGACATGAGCATGGGCACGATCATGCGCATGCACACGGCCATACGCATGAACACAAACACCACACGCACGATGCGCATCACCACCATCACGACCATAGTCACCACAGTGGCGGCTGGGCGGTGCTGTTGGGCGACAGCGTGCATGCGTTCGGTGATGGCATCTTGATTGCGGCTGCTTTTGTGGCTGACCCACGTTTGGGTGTGGCCGCAGCTTTGGCCGTGATGGCCCATGAAGTGCCTCACCATGTGGGCGATTTGGTGGTGTTGCGCCAAACGCTCAGCAATCCACGCGCTGCCTTGTTCAAACTCACGCTGGCCGGTGGCGTGACAGCGATTGGTGGCGTGATGGGCTATTTGCTTGTGGGTGCGTTGCACGAGTACTTGCCGTTTTTCTTGGTGGTAGCTGCCAGCAGCTTTATTTATGTCGCGCTGGCTGACTTGATTCCCCAGTTACAAAAGCGTCTCTCGCCCAAAGAGACAGCAGCCCAAGTGGCTTGGTTGTTTGCAGGTATTGCCCTGGTCGCCGCGTTAGGCGAGTGGGCGCAGCACTGAGTTCAAGATTTTTCGCAGGGCAAGCCTGGGGTGTTGCACCACTCGCTCCAGCTGCCTGCATACAAGGCGGTGCGCCCTAAGCCCGCCACTTCCATGGCCAGCACATTGGGCACAGCGCTCACGCCACTGCCGCAGTGGTGCACCACAGTGTCTGGTTTGGCATTGCCTAGTAATGCGGCAAATTCAGCACGCAGTTCATCCGTGCTTTTGAAAAAACCATCGGCGTTGAGGTTGGTGTTGAAAGGGCGGTTCAGTGCGCCTGGGATGTGACCGGCTACAGGATCGAGTGGCTCCACCTCACCGCGGTAGCGTGGTGCACCACGTGCGTCGATGAGGGTTTGCGTGCCATCGTTCAAGTGCTCAGCCACCGTGGTGGTGTCCACCAATTTCAGCAAGGGCTCACGCAACACAAAGTTGCCTTTGGCAGGTGCCGGTTCTTCGCCTGATGCCACAGCACCATTCGCAGCCACCCAAGCTTGCAAGCCACCATCGAGCACAGCCACGGCATCGTGGCCGCACCATTTGAGCATCCACCACAAGCGGCCGCAGTAGTTCATGCCGTTTCGGTCATACACCACCACTTGGGTGTTGTGGTTGACGCCCACGCTTTGCAACCAAGCCGCAAACACTTCGCGCTGTGGCAATGGGTGACGACCCCCATTGGCGCGCAGTGCGGCGTCGTGCGTGGCAAGGTGCTGGTCTAAATCCGCGTGTTGTGCACCTGCGATGTGCTGCTCAGCATACTGTGCATGGCCCACCGGTGGATTTATCAAATCGAACGTGCAGTCAAACACGGCCAAGGGGGCACCACTGGATTGCAAAGTTTGGAGTTGGGCAACCGAGATCAAGGTGGAGTGCATGGTGCGTGTCCTTTGCGATGGGGGGGGAGTTTCAGTGTTCTTCTGCCGGTGCTTTGGGGGCAGTACGGGCACGCAACAGTGTGGCAGTCATGCCGCTGATAATGATGAGCGCCATGCCCAACCAGCCGACGAGTGGGATATCGTCTTCAAACAAAAACAAACCAAACAAGGCCGAGAACACAATGCCCGAGTACTGAAGGTTGGCCACCACCAAGGTCGCGCCTTGGCTGTACGCGCGGGTGAGGCACAACTGTCCGAGCGAGGCAAATAAGCCCACAGGAATGAGCCACACGGCATGGCCCCAATCCCAAGCGGACACGCCTGCGAAGCCCATGCCCACCAAGCCCGCCAAGGTGGTGCCAATGGCAAAGAAAAACACGGTGCGCGTCTCAGGCTCGCCCACACGCCCCAAGGCCATGACTTGCATGTAGGCAAAGGCAGCCACCAGCCCCGACATGAGACCCACCAAGCCTGCAAAAATTTGGTCTTGCGCCATGCTCGGGCGTAACACCATGATGACGCCTGCAAAGCCTGCCAACACCGTCAAAGCCAAGGGGCCTTGGGTGAGTGGGTTTTGATTTTTCTTGGGGTTCCAGTGCAAGAGCGAGCCGCCCACGATGAAGGCTGCCACCCATACGCTGCTCATGTAGTTGAGCGTCATGGCCGTAGCCAGTGGGAGTTTGGCAATGGCGTAAAACCAAGCGCTGAGTGAGGTGACGCCAATGGCGGCACGCGTGACGTGCATCCACGGGTATTGCGTGCGCAGCGAAATGTTTTGGTGACGGGCCATCAAGCCCAACAGCACAAAGCCCACCACGCCACGGTAAAACACGAGTTCAGCGGGGTTGAAGTGAGCAGAACCAAACTTGACACACACGCCCATGGCGGCGAAAAAGAAAGCCCCGAGGAGCATCCACAAAGCTTGCATGGAGGTGCTTAGTTGTTCGTGAAATTTAATTTGCCACGGTACCACTCGTGGAAGTGCTGCATGCCGTCTTCCATCGGGCTTTGGTAGGGGCCGACTTCGTTGTCGCCGCGTTCGAACAAGGCTTTACGACCAGCGTCCATGCGCTCGGCGATTTCGTCATCCTCGATGCAGGTTTCCATGTAGGCCGCACGTTGGGCTTCAACGAATTCGCGCTCGAAGGCGACGATTTCTTCTGGGTAATAGAACTCCACCATGTTCAGTGTTTTGCTGGGGCTGATGGGGTGCAGGGTAGACACGGTCAACACATGTGGGTACCACTCCACCATGATGTGCGGGTAGTAGGTGAGCCAAATTGCACCGCGCTCGGGCAGCGCGCCGTTGCGGTAGTTCAGCAACACGTCGTGCCATTTTTTGTAGACGTCAGAGCCGGGTTTGCCAAAGGTGTTGGCCACGCCCACAGTTTGCACCGAGTACTCGGGTTTGAATTCCCATTGCAAATCGTCGCAGGTGACAAAGTTGCCTAAGCCTGGGTGGAAGGGGCCGACATGGTAGTCCTCGAGGTAAACCTCGATGAAGGTCTTCCAGTTGTAGTTGCATTCATGCAGCTCGACGTGGTCGAGGGCGTAGCCGTCAAAGTTCAGGTCTTTGGCGGGGCCCATGTCCGCGAGGTCAGCCAAGATGTCTCGGCCGTTGTCTTCAAACAGCATGCCGTTCCACTCACGCAACTTGTAGTTGTTGAGGTTCAGGCAAGGGTCATGCGAAAAGTGAGGCGCGCCTAGCAATTCGCCTGAAGGCGCATACGTCCAGCGGTGCAAGGGGCACACAATGTTGCCCCCTGCAGAGCCTAGGGCTTGGTTGTTGAGTGAGCCACGGCCCTTGAGCATCACCGCTTGGCGGTGGCGGCATACATTCGACACCAGTTCTACGCCTTTGGCCGAGCGCACGAGCGCACGCCCTTCGCCTTCATGCGGCAAAGCGTAGTAATCGCCCACGTTGGGCACGGCAAGCTGATGGCCCACATAACGGGGCCCTTGCTGAAAGATGGTCTCCAGTTCGCGCTGAAAAAGCGCCTCGTCAAAGTAACTGGTAACTGGTAGTTGGCTGTGCGCCTGCTGCAGTTGAAGACTTAAATCAGACATGGGTGACCTGACCTAAAGACTCCCCACAGGGAGGTAAGTGGACAAAAATAAATCGGCCCGAAGGTCGATTGAAGGATGCTCATTGTACCCAAGGGGGCAAACTCTGCCTCTCGCGCAGCCTAAAATGGCAGGCTATTTGACCCACCTCAACACTGGATTGCGCACATATGCCCAAAGCAAAAAACACCCCAAGCGGCGCAGACACTGCGCCTGCCAGCTATGAGGCGGCTTTGAAAGAGTTAGAGGGCTTGGTGCAGCAAATGGAATCCGGCCAGTTGCCCTTGGCCGATTTGTTGTCTGGGTATCAACGTGGTGCCGAACTTTTGGGTTACTGCCGCGCCCAGTTGGACGCGGTGGAGCAGCAAATCAAAGTGCTCGACAACGGGGCGTTGAAAGCTTGGACACCTACGTGAGCGCTTCTATGACTCCTGCCGAACTCGACCAATGGAGCAATCACTGGCTGGCGGTCGTTGAAGACGCCTTGTCGCGCTGGATCAGCCCACAAGCTCCCGCAGGCTTGGGCGAGGCCATGCGCTATGCCGTGCTCGACGGTGGCAAACGTTTGCGCCCTTTGTTGGTGTTGGCAGCACGTGAGGCGATTGCTCATGGCCAACCAGACGCCGCATTAGACGAAGCGGCTTTACGTGCCGCCTGTGCCGTTGAGTTGATTCACGCTTATTCACTCGTGCATGACGACATGCCCTGCATGGACAACGACGTGCTGCGCCGTGGCAAGCCCACCGTGCATGTGCAGTTTGGCGAAGCCCAAGCTTTGTTGGCTGGCGATGCCTTGCAGGCCTTGGCCTTTGAATTTCTCACACCCGATGCCTCAACTATTCCTGAGGGTGTGCAAGCGCGTTTGTGCCGTTTGCTCGCCACCTCAGCTGGCCACGCAGGCATGGCTGGTGGGCAAGCGATTGACTTGGCCAGTGTGGGGGTGGCGCTGACTGAAGACCAGCTGCGTCAAATGCACCGTCTCAAAACGGGGGCTTTGCTCGAAGGCAGCGTCATGATGGGCGCTGCCTGCGGAGAGACCACACAGCAAGCGCTGAATGGCCTCAGGCGCTATGGTCAAGCTTTGGGCTTGGCTTTTCAGGTGGTGGACGATATTTTGGATGTCATCGCCGATTCAGCCACGCTTGGTAAAACCGCAGGCAAAGACGCCGCCAATGACAAACCCACCTATGTGTCTTTGTTGGGTTTGGAAGAGGCCAAGTCATATGCGCAGTCCTTGTTGCGCGAGGCGTTGGACGCCTTGCACAGCACGGGCTTGACGCACACCCACACGCTGGCTGCGTTGGCCGAACGAGTGGTGAACCGGAACACGTGAACACACATGCCTAATTTGTTGCAAACCATCAACTCGCCCGCCGACCTGCGTGCTGTGCCGCGCCACCAGTTGCCTGCGCTGGCCGATGAGTTGCGCTCATACCTGATTCAAAGCGTGGCCAAAACAGGCGGTCACCTCAGCTCCAACCTCGGCACGGTGGAGTTGACCGTGGCGCTGCACTATGTGTTCAACACGCCGCACGACCGCATCGTGTGGGACGTGGGGCACCAAACCTATCCGCACAAAATTCTCACAGGCCGCCGTGACCAAATGGGCACACTGCGACAACGCCACGGCCTGAGCGGTTTTCCGCGCCGTGACGAAAGCGAGTACGACGCTTTTGGCACGGCTCACTCGTCCACCAGTATTTCTGCTGCTTTGGGCATGGCCATTGCCGCTCAGCAAAAGGGTGAACAACGCCATGCGATCGCCGTGATTGGCGACGGTGCGATGACGGCTGGCATGGCCTTTGAAGCGCTCAACAACGGCGGTGTGTCCACGTCCAAGTTGCTCGTCATCTTGAACGACAACGATATGTCGATCAGTCCGCCCGTGGGTGCGCTGAATCGCTATTTGGCGCAGCTCATGAGCGGTAAGTTTTACTCGGCTGCCAAAGAGGTGGGCAAGCAAGTGCTCAAGGGCGCGCCACCTTTGTTTGAACTGGCCAAGCGTTTTGAAGAACATGCCAAAGGCATGGTGGTGCCCGCTACGTTGTTTGAAAAATTTGGCTTCAACTATATCGGCCCGATTGATGGCCATGACCTTGAGTCACTTATCCCTACGCTGGAAAACATCAAGCACTTAGAAGGTCCGCAGTTTCTGCATGTGGTGACTAAAAAGGGCCAAGGCTACAAGCTGGCCGAGGCCGACCCTGTGGCCTACCACGGCCCCGGCAAGTTTGACCCCGCAGTGGGCTTGGTGCCTGCCGTGGCGAGCAAAACCACCTTCACCCAAGTGTTTGGCGATTGGTTGTGCGACATGGCCGAGCACGACCCCTTGTTGGTGGGTATCACACCCGCCATGCGTGAAGGCTCGGGCATGGTGGCGTTTCATCAACGCTTCCCCGAGCGTTACCACGATGTGGGCATTGCCGAACAACATGCCGTCACATTTGCGGCGGGTTTGGCTTGCGAGGGTGTGAAGCCCGTGGTGGCGATTTATTCCACCTTCTTGCAACGTGCTTATGACCAAGTGATTCATGACGTGGCATTGCAAAAGCTGCCCATGGTGCTGGCGCTTGACCGCGCAGGCATTGTGGGTGCCGATGGTGCCACGCACGCGGGCTTGTACGACATCCCGTTCATGCGTTGCATTCCCAACGTCAGCATGGCTTGCCCTGCCGATGAAAACGAATGCCGCCAGTTACTGACGACTGCCTATCAGCAAGACCACTGCGTGGCTGTGCGTTATCCGCGTGGTGCCGGTGTGGGCGTGCCGGTGCAGCGCGATTTGCAAGCCTTGCCATTTGGCAAAGGCGAAGTGCGTCGCAAAGGCAAACAGATTGCCATCCTTGCGTTTGGCACTTTGTTGTATCCCGCGTTACAAGCGGGCGACGCACTCAATGCCACCGTGGTGAATATGCGCTGGGCTAAGCCACTCGATACTGAGTTGTTGGCCCAAATTGCAGCCACGCACGATGCCTTGGTCACGGTGGAAGAGGGCGCCATCATGGGCGGCGCAGGCTCTGCGGTGTTGGAGGCTTTGCAAGACCTGCAACAACCCAAACCTGTGTTGGTGTTAGGCATTGGTGATGTGTTCACTGAGCACGGAGATCCGGTCAAGCTCTTGGCAGAGTTGGGGTTGGATGCAGCAGGCATTCAAGCAGCCATCGAAAAGCGTTTTGCAACGCTTTTGAACTAACTTTCTGTTGAAGTAATTTCAAACCTCCAGAAGAATTTTGAAATACCAGTTCTTCGGGGGTAAACCCGTGTCTCTGGGGGTGTTCGCAACTGCATACAATGCCCCATCGTTTCGAGGCCCTCATCACAAATGTGTGTCGCGAAATGGTTTGTTTTAACAACTCAAGGGAGTCTTTCATGGACCGTCGTTCCGTTATTAAAAACGCTGGCATTGCAGGTATCTTGGCTGCCGGTGCAGCCCCAGCAGTGCATGCACAAGCTGCTATCCGTTGGCGCTTGGCCTCGAGCTTCCCCAAGTCGCTCGACACCATCCACGGTGCTGCTGACACATTCGCCAAGGCTGTCAAAGCCATGTCGGGTGGCAAGTTCGAAATCTCGGTGCACGCAGCTGGCGAAATCATGCCTGCGTTCGGCGTTGTGGACGGTGTGCAACAAGGCTCCGTTGAAATGGCTCACACAGCTCCTTACTACTTCTTCGGTAAGGACGAAACATTTGCTTTGGGTTGTGCCATTCCTTTCGGTTTGAACAGCCGTCAAATGACGGCTTGGATGTACGAAGGCAACGGCTTGAAGTTGATGCGCGAGTTCTACGCCAAGTACAACATCGTCAACTTCCCAGGCGGCAACACAGGCGCTCAAATGGGTGGCTGGTTCCGCAAAGAAATCAAATCGTTGAATGATTTGAAGGGCTTGAAGTTCCGTATCGGTGGCTTCGGTGGCAAAGTGTTGGAGCGTTTGGGCGTTGTGCCACAAAACATTCCTGGTGGCGATATCTACCCAGCGTTGGAAAAAGGCACCATCGACTCAGCCGAGTGGATTGGCCCATATGACGATTTGAAATTGGGCTTCAGCAAGGTTGCGCCTTTCTACTACTACCCAGGTTTCTGGGAAGGTGGCCCAGAGTTGGACTTCTTCATCAACGACAAAGCATTCGCTGCCCTGTCGCCTGAGAACAAGGCCATCGTGGAAGCCGCTGCTGCCATGGCGCACACCGACATGCAGGCCAAGTACGACGCACGTAACCCAGCTGCTTTGAAGCAGTTGGTGGGCTCTGGCACCAAGTTGCGCGAGTTCCCGAAAGACGTGATGGCTGCTGCCTTCAAAGAAGCCATGGCTTTCTACGAAGAAATCGGCGCCAAGAACGCCAACTGGAAAAAGGTCTACACCGACTACGCGAAGTTCCGTGGCGACGCTAACCTGTGGTTCCAATTCACGGAAGCCAAGTTCGACTCGTTCATGCAAAAGCAAAAGCTGTAATTCAGCCTTTGTGTAGAAACGAAAAACCGCGCTACGGCGCGGTTTTTTATGCGTGTTTGCGTTTGCTTGAAGTCTTTTTAAAACTCGCGAAAGGCCGCCAGCTCTGCACTCAGGCGTTCGCATTCGGCTTGTACCTGTGGACTGCTCACATAGAAGACCGCAAATTTGCCCATCAAGGTTCGCACATAAAAGCGCGGTGCCATGAACCATTCCAAGCCACGGATGCGGATGAGCTTGGCGTAGGCCAGTTCGTCGTAGGCCATGTGCTTGTCCCAAATCCAAGTTTGGTGAATGCCTTGGGCATCGAGTCGTGCACGGCTGTGCATGACATGCCATGTGGTCCAGGCGAGCAGGGCCCAACCCAGCACAAACCAACCCGCATTGCGCAAGCCGTTGACGCTGGTGTCGCCGCCAAATTTGCCTTGCTGCCACAGGGTCAGCAGCCAGTAGCCTGAGCCCACCAAGGTGGTCCAGGTGATGGCTTGAAACCAGCGCGAGAACGCGGGGCCTTCAACGCCATCATCGATGGCGGGGTGAAACACAAAGGGTGTTGGGCCCAAGACAGGAGCGGTGGTTTGTTCGGAGGTGGTCATGCGCATAGGTGTGATGTGACTGGCAAGAAAAAGCCCCTCGCGGTTTTGCCGGAGGGGCTGATGACGATGGCAGACTTTACTTCTTAAACAAGTCTTCCATGCGTTTTTGCTCCTCAACAGCGCTTTCACCTGCTGCGGGTTTGGTGCCTTCGAGTTTGAGCTCAGCTTCGGGTGCTTCTTGCTCGGTGGGCATTTCGATGACCACTTTATCAAGGTCGACCTTTTCTTCTTTGTCCAAGAACATGGTCACTGTCTCGGGTACGAAGATCACGATCACCACCAAGACGATTTGCATGATCACCCAAGGAATGGCACCCATGTAGATGTCGTTGGACTTGACGGGTTTCTCGATGCGACCTTCTTTGAATAGCGTGTCTGCAATGCCACGCAGATAGAACAGCGCAAAGCCGAAGGGCGGATGCATGAAGCTGGTCTGCATGTTCACACACAGCAGCACGCCGAACCACACCATGTCGATGCCCAGCTTGTCAGCGACTGGGCCAAGCATGGGCAAGATGATGAAGGCGATTTCAAAGAAGTCCAAGAAGAACGCCAAGAAGAAAATGAAGATGTTGACCACCACGAGGAAGCCCACTTGACCACCAGGCAAGCCTGTCAGCAAATGTTCGACCCACTTGGCGCCGTCCACACCTTGGAACACCATGGAGAACACGCGTGAACCAATCAGGATGAACACCACCATGGCGGTCAGGCGCATGGTGCTGTGCATGGCTTCCCAAATCAGGGCTTTGTCCAAACGGTTATGCATGGCCGCCAAGATCAAGGCGCCCACGCAACCCATGGCACCGGCTTCGGTGGGGGTAGCGATGGCGGTGTCGATGCCCGGCAAGCCACCCATCGAACCCAAGACTGCAAAGATCAAAAAGGCTGAAGGAATGATGCCGCGCAAGCACTTCATCCACAGATGGAAGCCATCCGCTGTGCGCGCTTCTTTGGGAATGCCTGGCACATGGTCAGGCTTGATCAGGCCAAGGGCAAAGGTGTAGAGCGCGAAGATGCCGACTTGCAAAATCGATGGACCCCAAGCGCCTTTGTACATATCGCCCACAGAGCGGCCAAGCTGGTCAGCCATCACCACCAACACGAGGGAAGGTGGCACCAACTGGGTGATGGTGCCAGAGGCTGCCAACACGCCCGTGGCATAGCGCATGTTGTAGCCGTAGCGAATCATCACAGGCAGCGAAATCAAGGCCATGGCAATCACCTGGCCAGCCACTGTACCGGTGATCGCACCCAAGATGAAGCCCACGATGATGACCGAGTAGCCCAAGCCACCGCGCACGGTGCCAAACAGCTGACCCATGGAGTCAAGCATGTCTTCGGCGAGGCCACACTTTTCAAGGATGGCACCCATGAAGGTGAAGAAGGGAATGGCCAGCAACAAGTCGTTGCTGAGGATGCCAAAAATGTTCAACGGCAAGTTGGACATGAAGCTCACAGGGAACCAGTCCATGCTGATGGCGAAGAGACCACAAGCCAAGCCTAAGAACGCCAGCGAGAACGCGACGGGGAAGCCAATCAGCATCGTCAGCACAAGGCCGGCGAACATGATGGGTGCGAAGTTTTCCATTTGCATGATCGTGAGTCCTTATTGCACTGGCTTTTCGTAGTGCGTGTTCATTTCAAACTTGCCTTGCAAGTAAGCCACGCGCTTGATGATTTCACTCAAACCTTGCAGGAACATCCAAGCAAAACCCAAGGGAAGAAGGAGCATGGCGGGCCAGCGAATCAGACCGCCTGCATTACTAGACATTTCGTTGGTCACGAGCATCTTGAGAAACAAGGGGAAGCTCAACCAAGTCAACATGGCCATCACGGGCAGCAAGAACACCACTAAGCCAAACAAGTCCACGTAAACGGGCGCGTTGTGTTTGAGCTTGCCGTAGAACAAGTCCACGCGCACGTGTTCGTTGAGCTTGAGCACCAAGGGTGCGCCCAACATGACCGTTGCTGCGAACAAGTACCACTGGATTTCGAGCCAGCCATTTGAGCTGATGTCAAAGCCGTAGCGGATGAATGCATTGCCTGCCGAGATGACAGCGGCTGCCAATACGCCGAATGCCGCCAAGTGACCAAACTGTTCACTGATGCGATCAACGCCTAATGCAAATTTAAGAAGTTTTGACACTGCGTGCCTCCATTTTTTGCCAACCTGTGATGGTACCAAGACAAAGGCTTTGTCAGCCTAGGTTGGGTTGAAGTTTTAGGAGGGCATTTGAAATAAGTTCAAGTCGTCGTTTGCGCTTTTTTGGTGCGTTTGAACGTCCACCAAGGCAGGCGCTTGCTCAATGACTGGACTTCTCCGCTGTTTTTAGGGCTATAGCCCTGCAGTGAACGGAGTATCTGTGTCCAAGCCTCATCTTGTAAGAAGTCACGCAAGGCTTGGGTGGCCGGTGTATCTAGGGCTGATTTGAGGCATACCAAATGGAATTGCTCTTCCACCAGTGGGACAAAACCTAGACCACGCGCGCGGGCCGTGCTTTCAATGCCGAGACCCACATCGCAACGCCCAGAGGCAATGGCTTCGGCCAAGGCTGTGTGCGAGGGTTCTTCATCTGGCCAGTTGTTGAGGTCTTGGCTGCATAACTGGGCTTGCGCGAGTAGGTCATCGAGTAAGACGCGTGTGCCTGTGCCAGGGCTGCGCTGCACAAAACGAGCTCGGGTTTTCACCACATCGGTCAAGCTGTGCAGTTGCAAAGGGTTGCCCGCCGCGGTGATCAGCCCCTGGCTGCGTGTGGCGAAACCAATGATTTTGTGCAAACCAGGCTGCAACAAGTCTTTGTAGGCCTTGGCTGCGTGTGAGGTGTCGGCAGGGTTGCTTTGTGTGTGAAAGCCCGCCAACGTGCAGCGGCCTTCGTTGAGGGCTCGAATGGCATCGACACTGCCACAAAAACGCATGTCTAAATGCAAGCCCGATGTGGCCGCGTGTTCGCGCAAACGGGGAAGGGCATCGTCGTGGCTGGCGTACAGCGTCAGCACATGGGCGGCGGGGTCAAAGGCCACGGCGAAGGTGCGCTCCAAATCGGCGCGCAAGGCTTCGAGTTGTGGTGCTAAGCGGGCTTGGGTTTGGCGTTCGGCCCACATGAGCTTATTCCCAAATTCAGTGAGCTTGGCCGATTGGCCTTTTTCCCAAATGATCAACTCGTGACCCAGCACTTCTTCCCAGCGTTTGAGTTCACCCCACACATGGCGATAAGACAAGCCAAGCTGTCGTGCAGCTGCAGAGATAGAGCCCTGTTGGGCTACCGCTTGCAGCAAGGCCATCAAGGGGTGGCGCAGCAGCGCGGCCTCTGTTGATGAGGTGGCTGCGTTGTCATCTTTGTGACTGAGGGTGTAGTGAAGACTGACGCTATGCACGACTGAACATATGGTGAGGTTTTAGGTAGCTCACTACGATAACTGAACTTTCGATTGATTTATGACGACGTTGACCGATATCGCCACCACCGCGCTACAACTTCTCACGGAACTTGACCCCTTGCTCTGGTCCATTGTGGGTCGCTCACTCTGGGTGAGTGTGCTGGCCACGGCCATGGCGTGCAGCTTAGGCGTGGTGTTGGGTGCTTGGTTGGGCGTGGCTCGGTTTGCGGGGCGCGATGTGTGTTTGACGGTGCTCAATACCCTGTTGGCTTTGCCATCGGTGGTGGTGGGTTTGTTGATTTATTTGCTGTTGTCGCGTACAGGGCCGTTGGGGCATTTGGGTTGGCTGTTCAGTCTCAAAGCCATGGTGCTGGCGCAAGCGGTATTGGTGTTGCCCGTGGTCACAGCACTGACGCGTCAATGTGTGGAAGATGCCGAGCGCAACCACGGCGAGCAACTGCAGTCGTTGGGTGCCAAGCCTTGGCTGCGCAGCGTGTTACTGGCGTGGGATGAACGCTATGCCTTGCTCACGGTGTTGATTGCCGCGTTTGGACGTGCCATTTCTGAAGTCGGTGCGGTCATGGTGGTGGGGGGCAACATCGAAGGCTTTACTCGGGTGATGACCACGGCCATTGCGCTGGAAACCAGCAAGGGCGATTTGCCTTTGGCGTTGGCGTTGGGGCTGGTGCTGATGAGTGTGGTGTTGTTGCTCAATGTGTGTATTTCAGCGTTGCGTCGCTGGCGACAGCGCATGGATGGTGCAGGCATTGAGCCCGTGCAAGGGGTGTTGGCATGAGCACGATGTTGAACTTGCACGCTGTGTCGGTGCAATTCGGCACGTACTTGGCTTTGCATGACATCCACTTGCAAATGCAGGCTGGCGAGCGTGTGGCTTTGGTAGGGGCGAATGGTTCTGGCAAAAGCACATTGCTGCGTGTGGCGCATGGTTTGCTCAAGGTGTCGAGCGGGCAGGTGAACGTCGCGCCAGAGGCCAACCAAGCCATGGTGTTTCAGCGGCCACACATGTTGCGCACCACGGTGTTGCGCTTTGTGGTGTGGGGCTTATGGTTGCAAGGCACGCCTTGGCGTGATGCCCATGAAAGGGCCATGCAGGCTTTAGAGCGTGTGGGCTTGCAAGACATGGCCGAGCGTGCAGCGCGCACCTTGTCAGGGGGGCAACAGCAACGCTTGGCGTTGGCCCGCGCGTGGGCGTTAAAGCCTAACTTCGTGTTGTTGGATGAACCCACGTCTAGCTTAGATCCCCATGCCAAACGCGAGGTGGAGCGTTTGTTGACCGAATGGGTGGCCGCGACACAAGTGAGCTTGCTGTTCAGTAGTCACAACTTAGGCCAAGTCAAGCGCTTGGCCACGCGGGTGGTTTACTTGGAGGCAGGTCGCGTGTTGGCCGATTTGCCTGTGGATGAGTTTTTCAATCGACCTTTGGGTGACAGCCATCCAGAGGCGCATTTGTTTTTAAAAGGAGAGTTGGGATGACACGTCGTACACATTTGTTTTCGTTGGTCAGTGGGTTGTTTGTGGCTTTGGTTTTTGGCAGTGGCTCCGTGCAGGCGCAAGCCCCCAGCGTCGTGATGGCGTCCACCACCTCCACCGAACAATCGGGTTTGTTTGCGCACTTGCTACCGGCTTTCAAACAAGCCTCTGGCATTGACATCAAGGTGGTGGCCTTGGGCACAGGCCAAGCTTTGGACACAGGGCGTCGCGGTGATGCGGACGTGCTGTTTGTGCATGACCAAGCGGCCGAGGAAAAGTTTGTGGCCGAAGGTTTTGGCGTGAAGCGCCACCCTGTGATGTACAACGACTTTGTGTTGGTAGGTCCTGCGAATGACCCCGCCAAAGTACGCGGCAAAGACATCGTGTCCGCCTTGCAAAAAGTGGCCAGCACACAAGCGGGTTTTGTGTCGCGTGGGGACAAGAGCGGCACACACGCTGCTGAGTTGCGCTACTGGAAGCAAGCAGGACTGGAGAGCAAAGGCACAGTCTACAAAGAGTGTGGCTGTGGCATGGGGCCCGCGTTGAACATCGCCTCATCCACCGGCGCGTATGCGTTGACAGATCGGGGCACATGGTTGAACTTCAAGAACCGCCAAGATTTACAAGTGTTGGTGGAGGGGGACAACCGCTTGTTCAACCAATACGGTGTGATGGTGGTCAACCCCGCCAAGCATGCCCATGTCAAAGCAGACTTGGCGCAGAAGTTTGTGGACTGGGTGGTGTCGCCTGCAGGGCAGGCGTCGATCAATGGTTACAAGATTGGCGGCGAACAGCTGTTCTTTGCCAACGCCAATAAGTGAGTTATTTGTCGCCTGATTTTTGAGGTGATATTTTTCGATACAGCGTGGCGCGGCTGATGCCCAAGCGCCGCGCGGCTTCTGCCACATTGCCGCGTGCTTGCTGCATGGCACGGCGAATCAA
>JACCDX010353902.1_pt1 | contig 20773 bp, 14 predicted proteins | sample 7449681 | NCBI WGS metagenome assembly JACCDX01 (sample SAMN15323450, study PRJNA562643) | freshwater metagenome | isolation source: river surface water | place: USA:Blue River Watershed | collected 2017-08-18
GCGTCCACGACGCCGAGCACGAGCGGCGCCTCAGGGCCGATGATGGTGAGGTCGATAGCTTCGCGTTGGGCGAGTGTGACGAGTCCTGCGACGTCATCGGCGGCAACGGCGACATTGCGTAGTTTCGGCTCGCGAGCCGTGCCCGCGTTGCCGGGCGCAACCAAGACTTCTGTGACACGCGACGATTGCGCGCACTTCCAAGCAAGCGCATGTTCACGCCCGCCACTGCCGACGATCAGCACTTTCATCGTGCGATACCTCAGTGACGGAAGTGGCGCATGCCGGTGAAGACCATGGTCATGCCGTGCTCGTCGGCTGCAGCAATCACTTCGGCGTCACGCAAGCTACCGCCTGGCTGGATGACGGCGGCGATGCCGTATTCGGCGGCCACATCGAGGCCATCGCGGAAGGGGAAAAAAGCGTCCGATGCCATCACGGCACCTTTGACTTCGAGTTTTTCGTCTGCTGCCTTCATGGCGGCCACGCGACTCGAGTAAACGCGGCTCATTTGACCCGCGCCAACGCCGAGGGTGGCACGATCACGCGCGTAGACGATGGCATTCGATTTGACGAACTTGCAGACCTGCCAAGCGAAGAGCAGATCGTCGAGTTCGCGATCTGTCGGTTGTCGACGCGTCACGACTTTCAAGTCGCCGCGGGTCACCATGCCAAGATCGCGCGACTGCGCCAGCAAGCCGCCCGCCACGCTGCGATATTCGAACTCCGCGCCGACATCGCGCGGCATGCTGCCAAGCTCGAGCACGCGAACGTTAGGTTTGCCCGCCAGGACTGCGCGAGCCTCTGTGCTTACTTGCGGTGCTGCGATCACTTCGACGAATTGTTTGCCGACGATGGCGGCTGCGAGCGCGGCATCGAGCGGTTGGTTGAATGCGATGATGCCGCCGAAGGCCGAGGTTGGATCCGTGCGGAACGCCTTCTCGTAGGCCTCGAGTAGCGTAGCGGCCGTCGCGACGCCGCAGGGATTGGCATGTTTGACGATGACGCAGGCGGGTGTATTGAACTGGCGTACGCACTCGATGGCCGTGTCGGCATCGGCGATATTGTTGAACGACAGTTCCTTGCCTTGAAGTAGGGTGCTGCTGGCCACTGACGCGGCGCGTGGAGTGACCTCGCGATAGAAAGCGGCTTTCTGGTGTGGGTTTTCGCCGTAGCGCAGATCCTGCACCTTCTCGTAAACGAGCGGCAGCGACTGCGGGAAACTCGCTCCGGGTGCGGGACTGCGGCCCTGCAGGTAGCTCGCGACCATCGAGTCGTAGCGTGCCGTATGCGCAAAAGCTTTAGCTGCAAGCCATGCGCGCAACTCGGGCGTCGTCGCTCCGTCGTTCGTGGCGAGAGCCTCGAGCACGGCAGCGTAGTCTTGCGGATCGACGAGCACTGTCACGGCATCATGATTCTTCGACGCTGCGCGAACCATGGCTGGACCGCCGATGTCGATGTTCTCGATCGCTTCGGAGTAGGTGCAGGCGGGGCGTGCGACCGTCTCCGCGAAGGGATAGAGGTTGACGGCCAACAAATCGATGCGATCGATGCCATGCAACGCCATCACGCTTTCATCCACTCCACGACGACCGAGCAATCCGCCGTGAATCTTGGGATGCAGGGTTTTGACACGCCCATCCATGATTTCGGGGAAGCCGGTGTGCTGGGCGACTTCTTTGACCGCAATGCCCTGCTCGGTCAGCAGCCTGGCCGTACCGCCGGTGGAGAGAATCTCGACGCCGCGATCGGCGAGTGCTTTGGCAAACTCGACGACACCGGACTTGTCGGAAACGGAAATGAGAGCTCGACGAATGGTGACAGGCATGGGTTAGTTCGCTGTAAGACCGAATTCACGAAGTTTGCGGCGCAACGTGGCGCGATTGATGCCGAGCAAATCGGCAGCGCGAGTCTGGTTGCCGTCGGTGTGTTTCAGCACCACTCGAAACAACGGCTCCTCGACTTCGCGTAGCACCAGATCGTAGAGGCCCGAGGTGTGATGACCATCGAGGGACTTGAGGTAGTGTTCGAGTGCGCGCTCGGTGTGGTCGCGCAGAAGAAAGTCACTGCCCGTTGAGTTGTCCGCTGTCATCGGCGCTCCAGAGATCAAAATATTCTTGCGCACACGCGAACTGCAGCGACGTCGATTCGGCTGCCATGAACCGGGCGCGAGCCGCGGCGGGTTCATCGAGCAGCCGGGAATACCAGCCGAGGTGTTTGCGGGCGATTCGCAGGCCGGATTCTTCGCCGTGGAAGGCATAGATATCCTGCAAATGCCCAAGAACTATATCACGCAGTTCTAGCCGGGAGAGTGGGGCGGGTTTGCTACCGTTCGTCAGCAGGCCGTTGATGTCGCGAAAAATCCACGGCGCGCCGTGTGCTGCTCTGCCGATCATGACACCAGAGGCGTGGGTGCAAGCGAGAACCGCCTGCGCCTTCTCGGCCGAGTCGATGTCGCCGTTGGCCAACACCGGAATGCGCACGCCGGCACGGATGGCACGGATGGTGTCGTATTCCGCTGACCCCTCGTAGAAGTCCGCACGGGTACGGCCATGGATGGCGAGCGCTGCAATACCGCTGGCCTCTGCGATACGCGCCACGCTTGGGCCATTACGGTGTTCGCGATCCCAGCCGGTACGGGTTTTGAGCGTCACGGGAATCCCGGAGGTGCTGACGGCGGCGACGACTGCTTCGAGGATGCGGGCGATCAGCGGCTCGTCCTGCATCAGCGCCGAACCACACAAGCGATTGCAGACTTTTTTGGCAGGACAGCCCATGTTGATGTCGATGATCTGCGCGCCGAGATCCACGTTTCGACGAGCTGCTTCAGCGAGTGCCGCGGGTTCTGCGCCCGCTAGTTGCACGATGCGAGGTTCCGGCTCGCCCTCGTGATTCATTCTTTGACGAGACTTACGTGAGCTCCAAAGACGCGTGTCGGAGGTGATCATCTCCGAGGCGGCCATCGCGGCACCCAAACGCCGCGCGAGAATGCGAAAGGGCCGATCGGTGATGCCGGCCATCGGCGCGAGCACCGCGGGTGCTTTGATGTTCCAGCGGCCGATCTGGAATGCGCTTTGAGGGGCTTCGTTATCCACGACGCTGACCAACGAGGCAAGTCCAGCCATCCAGCGTTCGCCAGCGACTTAAAGGTACGAGTGTCGAGTAGGCACGAATGACGTCGTCGGCCTGTTCGTCGAGCAGGCCCGCCAGTACGAGGATGCCATCGTTGGTGAGTAGTGCCGTCAACCTAGGCGCCAATTCGCAGAGAGGTCCGGACAAAATATTGGCGAGTACGGTCTTGGCGCCGCCCCGATTGGCGACGAGAGTCGAAAGTTCATCGGCTGATGCGACGCAGTGCAGCGCATCGGCGACGCCGTTCAGTGCCGCGTTGTCGCGACTGGCGATGAGTGCTTGCGGGTCGATGTCGTGTGCATAGGCTGCCCGCGTACCTAAACGCAGTGCCGCGATGGCGAGGATGCCCGAGCCGCAACCATAATCGACCAGGCACTCATCCTCGGCCAACAGCGCATCGCCTGCGAATCGGGAGTCGAGAAACTCGAGGCAAAGACGCGTGGTGGGATGGGTGCCGGTGCCGAAGGCAAGGCCAGGATCGAGCGTCACCACGACAGCGCCTTCGGCATCGACCGTCGCATGCGTCGGGCAGATCCAAAGACGCCGACCAAACTGTAGCGGATGAAAGTCCCGCAGCCACTCGCGCTCCCACGCCTTCTCTTCGATCGCTGCGATCGTCAAGCGTGCGCGCTCCATGCCGAGACGGGTGCAGAGGTGATCACATAAGGCATCGACGGCCGCGGTATCGTCGATCGAGCACATGAAAATTGCCTGCAAGCGCGTGGCAGGCCAGAGACGCACTTCACCCGGCGCAGGTTCGAGTATCGCATCGTCGCGTTGATCGGTCAGAACGACCGACACGGCGCCCGAGTCGAAGCAGGTTTCTTCGACGAGCTCGGCGTCGAGCCCGTCGAGATCGAGCGTGATCGCAAGCTGAGACACGGCTGATTTATTTGAGGCCGAGTCGACGCTCGAGGTAGTGGATGTCGAGGCCGCCTTGCGCGAACGCTGCGTGTGCCAGGATCTCCTGATGCAGCGCCGCATTCGTCTTGATGCCTTCGACCACCATTTCCGCGAGCGCATTGCGCATGCGTGCGATGGCGACATCACGATCCTCGCCGTAGGAGATCAGCTTGGCGATCAGCGAATCGTAATGTGGCGGCACGCTGTAGCCTGAATACATATGACTATCCACGCGAATCCCGGGGCCGCCCGGCGCATGCCACAGGCGAACGGGACCGGGTGAGGGCATGAACGTTTTGGCATCTTCGGCGTTGATGCGGCACTCGATGGCATGGCCGCGCAGGACGATGTCGTCCTGCTTCCAGGGGAGAGTTTCTCCCGAGGCGATCCGCAACTGCGCTTTGACGAGATCGATTCCCGTGATGATTTCCGTCACCGGGTGCTCGACCTGGATGCGCGTGTTCATTTCGATGAAGTAGAACTCGCCGTCCTGATACAGGAACTCGAGTGTGCCAGCGCTGCGATAGCCGACCGCGCGACAGGCTTCAACGACGCGCTCGCCCATCTTGGCGCGCTGCGCCGACGTGATGCCGGGCGCGGGCGCTTCCTCGATGACTTTCTGATGACGCCGCTGCATCGAGCAGTCGCGCTCACCGAGGTGAATGACATTGCCGTGATGATCAGCGAGTACCTGGAACTCGATGTGCCGTGGCTTCTCGAGGAACTTCTCCATGTAGACCTGATCGTTCCCGAAAGCGGCAAGCGCCTCCGAGCGAGTCACGCCGATCGAATGCACGAGCGCAGCCGGGTTGTGTACGACGCGCATACCGCGTCCGCCGCCACCGCCCGAGGCCTTGATGATCACCGGGTAGCCGATTTCCTTGGCGATGCGCAGGTTCTCGTCGTTGTCGAGACCGAGTGGCTCGCCGGAGCCCGGCACGCAAGGCACGCCGTACTGCTTCATGACTTTGATGGCGGAGACTTTGTCTCCCATCATGCGGATCGTCTCGGCTTTCGGGCCGATGAACGTGAACCCGCTCTTCTCGACGCGTTCGGCGAAGTCGGCATTCTCGGAGAGGAACCCGTAACCGGGGTGGATCGCCGCTGCATCGGTGAGTTCGGCGGCGGCGATGATCGCCGGCATGTTGAGATAGCTCTTGGTCGATTGCGGCGGGCCGATACAGACCGACTCGTCCGCGAGCAGAACATGCTTCAGATTGGCGTCGGCCGTCGAGTGCACGGCCACCGTCTTGATGCCGAGCTCTCGGCAAGCGCGCAACACACGCAGCGCAATTTCGCCGCGATTGGCGATGATGACCTTATCGATCATGCCGATGCCTGACTCACTGAATCGAGAACAGCGCTTGGCCGAACTCGACCGGATCGCCGTTCTGGACGAGCACCGAGGTGATCTTGCCGGCGCGGTCGCTTTCGATCTGGTTCATCATCTTCATCGCCTCGATGATGCAGAGAACCTGACCGACCTTGACCTCATCGCCGATCTGCACGAAGGGTTTCGCGCCTGGGGCGGGCGCGGAGTAGAAGGTGCCGACCATCGGGGCCTGCACGGTGTAATCGTTCGACTTGCTGGTCGAAGCCGCCGCGCTGTCGGCAGCAGGGGCTGCTACGGCCATCGCGGCGGGCGCCGGCGGCGGTGCGTAGACGGGAAAGTGGCTGGCGACGGCGCCGGTCGGTTGGCGGCTGATGCGTACCGATTCCTCGCCTTCCTTGATCTCGATCTCGGCAATGCCCGATTCCTCGAGCAGTTCGATCAGCTTCTTGACCTTACGAATATCCATGCGTCCCCCGACCCGATCCCAAGATCACGAAAATGGACGCGAAATGTACCCCATTCCCGGCAAAATCGGGATAAAAGACGCTGCCGGAGCGGGTTCGGCTGCCGATTCGGGCGGGTTAGGCCTTCTCTTTCGGGCGCAGGGCGTCGAGACGACGGATTTCGTCGCGGATCAGTTGTCGGGCGGTGTCCGGTCGCAAGCTCCCGGCGTTCACTTTGTCGACATGATCGAGGATGAACGCCGCCTCATCGGCGTGAAGTTCGCCGATTTTGAGGGCGATGATGCGGCGTTCGCGATCGACGAAGGCCGTGAACGGGAACACCGGATCGACGCCGAAGGAGTCGGCGGCGGCCATGCCATCCTCTTCGCCGATCAGCAGCGGGTAGTCGAGCCCGATTTCAGCGGCGTACTTGACGACATCTTCGCGAAAATCGACGGCAACTCCCACAACTTCGACGCCTTTGGCACCGCGTTCGGCGCGAATTTGACGCAGTAGCGGGATTTCGCGACGGCACGGGGCGCACCAGGTAGCCCAGAAGTTCACCACCAGTGAGGGTTGGGTGAACGAAGAGATGGCCTTGGGCGGCCCTTCGAGCGTCGAGAGGGTGAAATCGGGCAGCTTCTCCGGAATCTGTCGCGCGATGCTCGGGTTGTCCCCAGCGCCGCTCGCCGTTGCCGGTGCGCCCGGTAGCGGGGCGATCTCGGCCGCGGCCGGCGCTTTCGGTTCCAGGAAGCTGCGAATCGCGACGAAGGCAATCACGCCAGCGAGCAGCGCGACGCCGACGGTCAGCAACGAGGATTTCTTCATGGCGTGGCTCCGGGCGCTTGGGCAAGACGGGCGACGTTCGCGAATTCATTGGCTTTCATGAAACCGACCACCCGGAAGCGGTTGAGTTCGACGCCCTCGGTATTCCAGAAGGCGATTGTCGGCGGACCGAAGATGCCAAAACGCTGCAGCAAAGCTTGGTCCGCCTCGTCGTTGGCGGTGACATCGGCTTTGAGCAACACGGTCCCCTCCAATGCGCTTTGAACGGTGGGGTCGGTGAAAGTGTAGCGTTCCATTTCTTTGCAGGAGACGCACCAGTCGGCATAGAAATCGAGCATCACCGGCTTGCCTGCAGCGCTAGCGGCAGCGATTTCGCGATCGAGGTCTGCGACTGTTTTGATTTTCGTGAACTCGAGGGCGCTTTGCGGCGCGCTCCACTGAGGAATGGGTGCGAGTGGATCTCGTCCGCCGAGCGCGAGACCCGCCAGTAGCACCAATCCGTACAGTCCGAAGGCAACACCGACGCCACGACCTAACCAACCGCGCCAACTCGAGGGTCGGATATCGATCCAAAGCACGATAGCCGCAGCGAAGGCGGGAATCGCCCACAGCAAGAGCGCGTACGACTCCGGCACGATACGCGCCAGCATCCACGCAGCCACGCCGAGCATCAGAACACCGAAGAGTTTTTTGACGGTGTCCATCCACGCGCCGGCTTTGGGTAACAATCGACCGGCCGAGGTGCCGATGATCAGCAGCGGTGCGCCCATACCGAGCGACATCACAAAAAGCGCTGTGCCGCCGCGCAGCACGTCACCGGTCTGGGCAATCACGGCGAGGGCTGCAAACAAGGGCGGCGCTACGCAGGCCGTGACGATCAATGCGGATAGCGCGCCCATGATGGCAACGCCACCATACGTGCCCGCGCGTTGCTGGTTGCTCACGTCAGCTAATCGTGTCTGCAGCGCCGCAGGCAACTGCAGCGTGAAAAAGCCGAACATGGAAGCGGCCAGTACGACGAACAGCAGTGCGAACACCGTGATGATCCACGGTTGCTGGAAAAGCGCCTGAACCTGCGCGCCCGCAGAGGCGGCCGCGATACCGGCCAGCGTATTCACGGTCGCCATACCGAGCACATAGCTCAGCGACAGGCTGAACGCGCGACCGGTCGTCACGTTGCCTTGCCCAGCGATGATGCCCGAGAGGATCGGAACCATCGGCAAAACGCAGGGCGTGAAAGCGAGCAACAGGCCAAGACCAAAGAATGTCGCAAGTACGAGCGGCAGAGAACCCTCTTTGATCAACGCGGCGAGGCGATCCTGCTCGGAGACGAAGCCGCCTGAATCTGCAGGCAGCGTGGCGGCCTGATCGGTGGCGGGAAGCGTGACGCTCAGGCGGCGCTTCTCGGGTGGATAACAAAGGCCCGCATCTGCACAGCCCTGCAGGCCGACGACGAGCGGCAAAGTCAGTGCCTCGCCGGGCGCACGCGAGACCGGCACCGTGACGCTGACGGCCGAGTAGTACACCTGCTGGCGACCGAAGAACTCGTCTTCCTTCCATTCACCTTCGGGGATGGCGGCATTGCCGAGCGCCGCGCCTGGGCTGGCGGCGTCCGCATCGATCGCAAAAGTGAAGCGATGGCGATAGAGGTAGTACGCCGGTGCGATCAGAAAATCGACCCGGATCTTGTCGGCTCCCTCGGCTGTCGCGGTGACTTGGAAGGCCTCCTTGGGTGGCAGGAACTCCGAATCACCTAGTTGGGCGTGCCCGATCGGCATCGAGAGTGCGATGACGAACACGGCCCACAGAGCGGCCATATGATTCTTGGAGAGAATATTTTTCAGGAATTTCATGGTGTTAGTTGAAATCGCCAGTCCGCCGGCCAATCAGCATACCGGGCCCGACCCTTGAAAAGAAACAGTCCGTCACTATCATTAGCAGCCACTCGGGGAGAGTGCTAACACCCTCCCGGTTTCCAACGTCAACCTTTCGTTAGCTTAAGGAGCGAAACATGAAAATTCGTCCGCTTCATGACCGTGTGATCGTGAAGCGCCTGGAAGAGGAACGCACCTCGCCAGGCGGTATCGTCATCCCCGACAGCGCTGCCGAGAAGCCCTCGCAGGGCAAGATCGTGGCCATCGGCAAGGGCAAGATCCTCGAGGATGGCTCGGTTCGTGCGCTCGACGTCAAGGTCGGCGACAAGATCCTCTTCGGCAAGTACAGCGGTACCGAAGTGAAGGTCGACGGTGATGATCTTCTCGTGATGCGCGAGGAAGACATCATGGCCGTCATCGAAGGCAAGTAAGCCACACTCACTCCACTTTCAAGGAATACAGAAACATGGCTGCCAAAGAAGTCCGTTTTAGTGATGACGCCCGTTCGCGCATGGTGCGCGGCGTCAACATTCTCGCCAACGCCGTCAAGGCCACCCTCGGCCCGAAGGGCCGAAATGCCGTGCTCGAGAAGAGCTTCGGCGCTCCGACCGTCACCAAGGACGGCGTGTCGGTTGCCAAGGAAATCGAACTGAAGGACAAGTTCGAGAACATGGGCGCCCAGATGGTGAAGGAAGTTGCTTCCAACACCTCCGACGAAGCCGGTGACGGCACCACGACCGCCACGGTGCTCGCTCAGGCGATCATCCGCGAAGGTATGAAGGCCGTTGCCTCGGGCCGCAACCCGATGGACATCAAGCGCGGTATCGACAAGGCCGTCATCGTCGCCACCGAAGACATCAAGAAGCTCGCCAAGCCCTGCAAGGACAACAAGGCGATCGCGCAGGTCGGCACGATCAGCGCGAACAGCGACGAGTCGATCGGCAAGACCATCGCTCAGGCGATGGAAAAGGTCGGCAAGGAAGGCGTGATCACGGTTGAAGAAGGCTCGGGTCTGCAGAACGAACTCGACGTCGTCGAGGGCATGCAGTTCGACCGCGGCTACCTCTCGCCGTACTTCATCAACCAGCAGGCCAATCAGACGGCCGAACTCGACAAGCCGTACATCCTGCTCGTCGACAAGAAGATCTCGAACATCCGCGAGATGCTGCCGGTGCTCGAAGGTGTTGCGAAGGCGGGTCGTCCGCTGCTCGTGATCGCCGAGGACGTCGAGGGTGAGGCTCTGGCCACGCTCGTCGTCAACAACATCCGTGGCATCCTGAAGGTTGCCGCTGTTAAGGCGCCGGGCTTCGGTGATCGCCGCAAGGCCATGTTGCAGGACATCGCGATCCTCACGGGTGGCACGGTCATCTCCGACGAAGTCGGTCTGCAGCTCGAGAAGGCCACGCTGAATGATCTCGGCGAAGCCAAGAAGATCGTGGTCGAGAAGGAAAACACCACGATCATCGACGGTGCCGGCAAGAACGCCGACATCAAGGCTCGCGTCGAGTCGATCCGTCAGCAGATCGAAGAAGCGACCAGCGACTACGACAAGGAGAAGCTCCAGGAGCGTGTCGCCAAGCTGTCGGGCGGCGTTGCCGTGATCAAGGTCGGCGCTGCCACCGAGATCGAGATGAAGGAAAAGAAGGCTCGCGTCGAAGACGCCCTGCACGCCACGCGTGCGGCGGTGGAAGAAGGCGTGGTGCCGGGCGGTGGTGTTGCGTTGATTCGCGCCACCAAGTCGCTCGAGAAGCTCGAAGGTGCGAACGAAGACCAGACGGTCGGTATCCGCATCCTCGCCCGCTCGATCGAAGAGCCGCTGCGTCAGATCGTGGAGAACGCCGGCGAAGATGCCGCCGTGATCCTCAACCAGGTCAAGTCCGGTAAGGGCGCCTACGGCTACAACGCTGCCACGGGCGAGTATGGCGACATGCTCGACTTCGGCATCCTCGACCCGGCGAAGGTCACGCGTCTTGCGCTGCAGAACGCAGCGTCGGTCGCCGGCCTGTTGCTGACCACCGAGGTCATGATCGCCGAGGCTCCGAAGGACGATCACGACCACGTGCATCCGGCCCCCACGGGCATGGAAGGCATGGGGATGTAATCCCCCCGTCACGCCATCCCCTCCGTGCGTGACGTTTCGAGGCCCGGGAGAAATCCCGGGCCTTTTCTTTTGTGCCCGGGCGACGATGTAGACTTCGGTCCATGTCGGTCTACACCCATCTGTTGTCACCACTCGATCTCGGTTTCACCACGTTGCCGAATCGAGTCCTCATGGGCTCGATGCATACGGGGCTCGAAGACGATCCCAAACATTTCGGACGCCTCGCGAGCTACTTCGCTGAGCGTGCTCGCGGCGGCGTCGGCCTGATCGTCACGGGCGGTTTTGCGCCCAACATCGAGGGCTGGTTGTCGCCGTTCGGTTCGCGTTTGGCGTCGTCACGCGCGTCCAAACGTCATCGTCCGATCGTCGATGCCGTTCACGCCGAGGGCGGTCGTATCGCGCTGCAGATCTTGCACGCCGGGCGTTACGGCTATCACCCGCTGTCGGTGGCACCATCGCGCATCAAATCGCCCATCACGCCATTCGTACCGCGCGCCTTGAGTTCGGCGGGAGTCGAGCGGCAGATCCGCGCCTTCGTGCGTTGTGCCTCGCTCGCGCGCGAAGCCGGTTATGACGGTGTCGAGGTGATGGGATCGGAAGGGTATTTCATCAACCAATTTTTGGTGGAGCACACCAATCGTCGCGACGACGAGTGGGGTGGTTCGTTCGAGAATCGGATGCGCCTGCCGGTCGAGATCGTCTCGCGAATACGCGAAGCGGTCGGTCGCGATTTCATCATCGTTTACCGCCTATCGATTCTCGACCTGATTCCGAACGGTCAGAGCTGGGACGAAGTCGTCCGGATGGCCAAAGCGATTTCATCCGCCGGCGCGACGATACTGAACTCCGGCATCGGTTGGCACGAGGCGCGAATTCCGACCATCGCCACCTCCGTGCCGCGCGGCGCTTTTACGTGGGTGACGGGAAAGCTGCGTCGTGAGTTGCGTGCCGCGGGTATCGAGATTCCACTGTGTACGACCAATCGTCTCAATACGCCTGAAGTGGCCGATGCCGTGCTCGCTGCGGGCGATGCCGATATGGTGTCGATGGCGCGACCTCTGCTTGCTGATCCGGACTTCGTGCGCAAGGCTTCCCAAGGGCGTGCAGCGGATATCAATACGTGCATCGCCTGTAATCAGGCCTGTCTCGATCACACCTTCTCGGGCAAGATTTCTTCGTGCCTTGTTAATCCGCGCGCGTGTCACGAGACCGAGCTTGTCATCGCGCCTGCTCGCAGAGCCAAAAAAATCGCTGTCGTGGGAGCGGGTCCTGCAGGTCTTGCCGCAGCGACCACATTGGCCGAGCGCGGCCACTCGGTGACTTTGTTCGAGGCGGATCAGCGTATCGGCGGGCAATTCAATCTCGCCAAGCGGATTCCAGGCAAGGAAGAGTTCGAGGAGACTTTGCGCTATTTCCAAGGCAGGCTGGTCGCAACTGACGTTGACGTCAGACTGGGCCAGCGCATCGGCGCCGAATCTTTGATCGGTGCTGGTTTCGACGAAGTCATTCTCGCCACGGGCGTGATTCCGCGCGACCCGAAGATTTCGGGACAGGATCACCCCAAGGTTTGCAGCTATCTCGATGTGCTCACCGGCAAGCGAACGGTCGGTGCACGAGTCGCCATCGTCGGAGCCGGTGGAATTGGTTTCGATGTGGCGGAGTTCCTCGTTCACGATGGTCATTCGATCACCTTGGATCGCGAGGCTTGGTTGCGCGAGTGGGGTGTCGGTGATCCTGCCGTCGCTCGTGGTGGTGTTGCCGGTGTGAAACCACAGCCGACTCCGCCGGCGCGCGAGGTTTTCCTGCTGCAACGCAAGGCGGGCAAGCCCGGTGCGGGCCTAGGCAAGACGACCGGATGGATCCATCGCACGGCACTCAAGATGAAACGCGTCGAAATGATCGGTGATGTGCAGTATCGGCACATCGACGATACGGGCCTACACATCATGGTGGGTGATACGCCGCGTACTTTGGAGGTCGACAGCGTGGTGCTCTGCACCGGCCAGGAGCCGCTGCGTGCGCTCGCTGCGCCGCTGCAGCAGGCCGGCCTCACGGTTCATCTCATCGGTGGTGCCGATGTAGCAGCCGAGCTCGATGCGAAGCGTGCGATTCGTCAGGCGACGGAGCTCGCGGCGCGAATCTAAGATAACAATTCAACGAAGGGTTACCCATGATCAAGCAGGGAATCATTGCCGTCTTTTTGGTCGTATTGACGGCCTTCACTGCGCAAGCCACGACGCCCGATGGCGATGCCAATGCCAAAGCGAAAGCGTTTTTCGAAGCGGCGTTCGACGAAGACGTCGCTGCGAGCCCCGAATACGCAACGTCTCTCGGGCTGCGTACGCGTTATGGCGAATGGTCACCTCTGACCGAGGAGCGTCGAGAGGAGGACCTCGCACGGACTCGGCGTCAGTTACAGGCTCTGGAGTCGACCATCGATCGCGCGGCTCTCGATGCCCAAGGGCGTCTGTCGTACGACATCTTCGCAATGAATGCCAAGCGCGACATCGCGCGCGACGAATGGCGCTACCATCGTTATCCCTTTGATCAGATGAACGGCTTGCAGGCGCAAATCCCTGCGTTCTTGATCAACTCGCATCGTGTTCAGTCCGTATCCGATGCCGAAGCCTATATTTCTCGTTTGCGTGGTGTGGCATCGCGCCTCGATCAGGCGATGACGAATGCCGACAAGGCGGAGAAGAACGGCGCTTTGCCGCCGGCATTCGTCTTTCCTTATGTGATCTCGGATGCGGCGAACATCATCAAAGGCGCGCCTTTCGATGAATCAGGTCAAGACAGCCCATTGTGGGCGGATATCAACGGCAAGATTGCGGCGATCGAGACGGACGCCGCGACGCGTTCGCGCTTGATTGCCGAGGCGCGCACCGCGCTACTCGAGTCGGTGGGCCCGGGATACCGAAAACTCGTCGATTACGCCACGGCGGCGGGCAAGCGCGCCGGTACCGATGATGGCGTATGGCGTTTGCGTGATGGCGCCCGCTACTACGACTTCCTACTCGCGAGCTATACGACGACGTCGATGACCGCAGAAGAGATCCATCAATTGGGTCTTGCGGAGGTGTCTCGCATACACGGCGAGATGCGGGCCATCATGAAGCAGGTTGGCTTCAAGGGAGATCTGCAGGCTTTCTTTGAGTTCATGCGCAAGGATCCGCAGTTTTACTACCCAGAGACGGCCGAGGGAAAAGCTGCTTATCTTGCCGAGGCGACTCGTTTAATTGATGGCATGCGAGAACGTTTGCCGTCGTTATTCCGCACCTTGCCCAAGGCGCCGATGATCGTGAAGGCGGTCGAGCCGTTCCGTGAGAAGTCGGCTGGTAAGGCGTTCTACCAGCGTCCGTCTGCAGATGGCACGCGACCGGGCATCTACTACGCCAACCTCTATCGCATGGCGGATATGCCGAAATACGAAATGGAAGCGCTCGCCTACCACGAGGGTATTCCAGGTCATCACATGCAGCTCGCGATCGCCGGCGAACTCGACGAGTTGCCGCGCTTCCGTCGGTTCGGTGGTTTCACGGCGTACTCCGAAGGTTGGGGTCTTTACACCGAGCGCTTGCCCAAGGAACTCGGTCTCTACTCCGATCCGTATTCCGACTTCGGTCGACTGGTGCTCGAGCTGACGCGCGCTGTGCGTCTGGTTGTCGATACCGGCTTGCATGCCAAGCGCTGGACGCGTGAGCAGGTGATTCAGTATCACCTCGACAACATGCCTATGACGCGCGATGCAGCAACCAAGGCGACCGAGCGTTATATCGTCATGCCAGGTCAAGCGACTGCCTACACCGTCGGTATGTTGCATATCGTCAAACTGCGCGAGAAGTCGCAGCGCGCTCTCGGTGCGCGTTTCGACATTCGTGATTTTCATGATGTGATCCTGCGTTCAGGTGCGCTACCACTCGACATTCTCGAGGCGCAGGTCGATGAGTGGATCCGCGCCAAACGCGAGCTACGTATCCCGGTGCAAGCACTCGATCTCTATCGCCTCGAGCAACCGGTGGAGCCGCAGCTTTCGCCGGATGGCAAGCTTGTCGCGGTGTTGCGCGAAACTCGCGATATCCAGATCGATCGCGTGTCGACCGAGTTGTGGCTGGTCGAGGTTGAGAGCGGTGCTCGGCGACTGCTGGTTGGCGCTGATAAATCGCCACGTTCGGCGCGTTGGTCGCCCGATGGTACGAAGATTGCCTTCATCGGTCGTGATGGAAGCAAGCCGCAGATTTTCGTCTTGGATGTACGAGATGGTCGCTCGCGCGCCATTACGCGCGGCACACAAGCGCCGAGCGGCATCTCGTGGTCACCCGACGGGTTGCAACTCGCCTTCGTGATGCTCGTCGAGCAAAAGCCCAAGGCGTTTTACGAGTTACCAAAAAAGCCGGATGGCGCACAGTGGGCGCCCGAGCCCCGCATCGTCCGTGACTACCCGTATCGCACCGACTCAGGCGGTTGGAGCACGCCTGGTGAGCGACATGTCTTCGTCGTTCGAGTCGACGGCGCGAACGAGCCGCAGCAGCTGACGCGCGGTGGCGGTGATTGGGGGGCGCGTGATGACGCGCCGGCCTGGATGCCAGACGGGCGATCGCTCGTCGTGTCTGCAGACACCCATGAGGCTGCTCGCCGACGAGCCAATCAGAGTGATCTTTGGCAGATATTTTTGAGTCCAGATTCATCGCCCAAACAATTAACTCGCGATGATGGTTCTGAGACGTCGCCGGCAATCAGCCCGAATGGGCGCGAGGTCGTTTATGTGGGTTGGCGCAATCGTCGCAACTCGCATCAACGCACCGATCTCTTTTGGATGTCTATCGATAGTCAGCCGACGATCGCTGCAGTTAATCTGACTGCGGCGCTCGATCGAGTCGCCTCGCAACCGCAATGGCGCGAAGACGCCTCGGGCGTTTACTTCCAGTATCAAGACCAAGGCGTGAATCGTGTGGGCTTCGTGACGCGCGATCGCGCGATCACGCGCGTGGTGGAAGCCTTCGGTGCCACACGCTTGTTGTTGCCGTCGTCGGGCGGCAGCGCCTATTCGGCTGCAGCGGGTGTATTCGCTTATCCGAGCGTCGAGGCTGACCGACCGGCTACGCTCGCGATCACCGATGCAAAGGGCGCGCGGACGTTGTGGGACATGAACTCGGCGTGGCGTGAACAGCGCGACATCGGCAAGCTCGAGGAATGGTGGATCAAGTCGAGCGCAGATCGTCGCTCGGTACACGCCTGGGTTCTGTATCCGCCGGGGTTCGACCCCGCGAAGAAATATCCGCTGGCGCTCGATATCCACGGCGGACCGCATCTGGACTACGGCCCGATGTTCTCGATCACACATCATCTCTACGCGGCTGCCGGTTACGTCGTGGCATTCGCGAATCCACGCGGCTCCATTGGCTACGGTGAGGAGTTCGCCAGCCTGATCAATCGTGCGTATCCCGGTAAGGATCACGACGATCTGATGAGCGTGGTCGATGCGGTCATTGCCAAGGGTTTCATAGACACGAATCGTTTGTATATCGGCGGTGGCTCGGGTGGCGGCGTGTTGTCTTCGTGGGCCATCGGCAAGACGTCCCGCTTTGCGGCCGCTTCGGTCAAGCGACCGGTGATCAATTGGACATCGACTGCACTGACGACCGATATCGGTGCAACGATGGCCGGCTATTGGTTCGATCGCATGCCTTGGGAAGAGCCCGAGAAGTATTGGGCACGGTCTCCCTTGTCGCTGGTGGGAAAGGTTCGAACCCCGACGTTGATCATCACGGGTGAGGCCGATTGGCGCACCCCCATGAGCGATTCCGAGCGGTATTTCCAAGCGTTGCAACTGCAGGGCGTGCCGAGTGCACTGATGCGCTTGCCTGAGGCGAGTCACGGATTCGGTAGGCCGAGCCAGTGGCTCGCCGCCATACAAGGAACGATCGGCTGGTACGACTCGCATCGCTTGAATCGCTGAAACGGGGGAGTGTCATGAAGCAATCGCGACAGAGGGTGGGTACGTGCATTCTCGTTGCCGTTGTCGGCAGCAGCTTCATGTTGACTTCATATTCGGCTACGCCCGCAGGTTATGCCGACGTGGATCGTGTGATGCAGGACTTTCTCATCCGCGAGAATGTACCTGGCGGCGCCTGGGGCATCATCGTAGACGGACGGCTCATGCACGTCGGTGTTCACGGTCTTCGCGACGTGGCCGCAGGTGCCGAAGTCAAAAGCGATAGCGTTTTTCGCATCGCGTCGATGACGAAGAGCTTCACTGCGATGGCGATTCTGCAGTTGCGTGATGCCGGGCTCCTGTCGCTCGATGATCCCGCAGAAAAATACGTGCCGGAGTTGAGTCGTTGGCGCTATCCAAGCAGCGACTCACGAAAGTTAACCCTCCGTGATTTGCTAACCCACTCGGCGGGATTCCCGGAAGACAACCCTTGGGGTGATCAGCAGCTGGCGATCAGTGAGGATGAGTTCACGGCGCTGTTGCGGCAAGGCATGCCGTTCTCCAACTCGCCGGGTGTTGCCTTCGAGTATTCCAACTACGGCTACGCCTTGCTCGGTCGGATCGTCTCGACTGTCTCGGGTATGCCCTACCCGAAGTACGTGCAGCAAAGAATTTTGCAGCCGCTCGGCATGACCTCGACGACACTCGAGCCGAGTGCCGTGGACGATGCGCGTCTTGCTCGAGGGTATCGATTCGAAGACGGTCAATGGAAACTCGAGCCGCAGCTCGCCGACGGTGCATTCGGTGCGATGGGTGGCATGTTGACCTCGCTCGATGATCTTGGCCGCTACGTCGGTCAGTTCCTTGCCGCTTATCCGCCGCGCGATGATGTGTCGAATGGTCCCATCGCACGTTCGTCATTACGAGAGATGCAACAGATGTGGCGGTTGCGGCCAGCGTCGATCACGGTGAGCAAAAGTGGGCAGCCACAGCTCAACGTGACGGGGTATGGGTACGGACTGCGCATCAGTCAAAGCTGCGAGTTTTCGCACATCGTCGCCCACTCCGGTGGGCTGCCCGGTTTTGGTTCGCAGATGCGTTGGCTACCGGAATACGGTGTTGGAATCATCGCGCTCGGTAATCGCACCTACACTCCCTGGGGTGGGGCACTCGATGAGGCCATCGCTGCGCTGGCGCGCACGGGCGAACTCAAGCCGCGCTCAATCGAGCCATCGCCGGAATTGCAGGCGGCACGAGCGGGCGTCGAGAGCTTGGTGGCGAAGTGGGACGACACCACTGCGCGTGAGCTTGCGGCGATGAATCTCTATCTCGATCGTTCACTCGAACGCCGGCGTGCCGAGTTCGCGCAACTGAACCAAGAGCTCGGCGCCTGTCGCAGTCGACCGGGTTACGTCAGTATCGAAAATCGCCTACGGGGCGATTGGTTGTTCGATTGCGAGCGTGGCACGTTGCGGGCGTCGGTCACGTTGTCGCCCACGATGCCACCGAAGGTTCAGCATCTCGAAGTGCGTCGCGGAACGGCTCGCGATGAGCGGCCGCCCGCGAGCTGTCAGTTCGCGCCCGAATAGTAGAGCGGGGCGCCGGGGCCGATCGGTAGACCAAAACCTAGCCACAGACCGAACATCAACGACCATCCGATCAGGAAGGTCATCGAGTAGGGCAGCATCACGGCCACCACCGTGCCGAGTCCGGCGCGCGATTCGTATTTTTGGAAGAACGCGATGATCAAGGCAAAGTAGCTGAGCATCGGCGAGATGATGTTGGTCACGCTATCGCCGACGCGATAGGCGGTTTGGGTCAGCTCCGGTGAATAACCGAGCAACATGAACATCGGCACGAACACCGGTGCCATCAAAGCCCACTTTGCCGAGGCTGAACCCATCATCAGATTGACGGTGGCCGTGAGCAATATGAAGAGGGCGAACAGGGGCACTGCCGATAGGCCGAGTGCTTTGAGGCCCTCAGCGCCGTTCACGGCCATGATCAGGCCGAGTTGAGTCCAATTGAATAGCGCCACGAATTGGGCGGCGAAGAAGACGAGCACGAGGTAGCCACCTAGCGTCGACATGCTCTCGCTCATGCCTTTGACGATATCGGCATCGCTACGGATCGTACCGGCACCGATGCCGTAGGCAACGCCGCTGACCACGCCGAAAAGAAAGATGATCGCTACGACACCCGAGAGTAGCGGGGAGTTGAGAAGTTCGCCTGTGCCAGGATCGCGCAAGAATCCGCCACCGGGCACTGATCCGATGGGCAGCATCGACCAGATAATGGTTAGCGTCAGCGCGAGGCTCGCAACGCCCGCATAGCGAAGACCGCGACGCTCGGGTAACGACAGTTCGCTCGTTGAGGGGCTGTCTGCCGAGCCATCTAGGGCGTTTTTGTTGCTGTCGGCGAAACGTTTTTCGGTGAAGCGTTCGGTGACGAACCAACCGAGCAGCGTAATGACGGGCGTCGAGGCGGCCAGGAAGTACCAATTGGCGAGCGGACTGACGGTGTAGCTCGGGTCTACGATCCGCGCGGCTTCTTGCGACAGCCCGGCGAGCAGAGGGTCGATGGTTCCGATCAAAAGATTGGCCGAGTAGCCACCAGAGACACCGGCGAAGGCGGCTGCCATGCCGACGATCGGGTGGCGACCCGCCGAGTGGAAGATCAGACCGGCGAGCGGGATCAACAAGACGTAACCGATTTCACTCGCCATGTTCGACATGACGCCAGCGAATACGATGATCGGCGTGAGCCATTGTCGCGGTGCTGCGAGAACGAGCTTACGCAGCGCAGCGCCGATCAACCCGGAATGCTCGGCGACGCCGATACCGATCAAGGCGACGAGTACCGTGCCGAGCGGTGCGAAGCCGGTGAAGTTGGTGACGAGATTCGTCAGGATTCGGTGCAGACCTTCTAGGCTCAGTAGGTTGACGGGCGTGACCGTTGCGCCCGTGGTCGGGTGCTGGACGGATATCCCCAGTTGCGTGGCGACGAACGAGGCCACGACGACGATCAGCGCCAACAAAGCAAAGAGCGATGCCGGATGGGGCAGGGCGTTACCAGCGCGCTCGACGGTATCGAGGAAGCGATCCATCGCTGTTTTTTTCGGATTCGTCATGGCGTCGGTCAGCCTCCGGTCGATGCAATCGTTTGCGGTGACAAGCCTGCCTCTTGCAGGGTTGCCTCGAGTTGTTGGGTATGTTCGGCGTCGCGAGTCTCGATGGTGAAGTCGAGATCCGCATCTTTGATGGGCACGTCGAGGAAAAGTCGATGATGGGCGACGTCGACGATATTGCCACCGGCGCCGCCGATCAGCGTGGCGATGCGCGCTAGTGTGCCCGGTTGATCGGCGCTCTCGAAACGGAAAGTCACGAGACGACGCTCACGTACGAGCTGACGTTGCAGCACGATCCCAAGTAAGCGCGTATCGATATTGCCGCCGCACAAGACGAGACCCACTTTCTTGCCTTTGAAGCGCTCGGGATACGCCAATACGGCTGCAAGTCCGGCGGCTCCAGCGCCTTCGACGACGGTTTTCTCAATCGACACCAACAGGCTGATGGCATTTTCGATCGCCGAGTCGTCGATCAGAAGGATGTCGTCCACCAGTTCGCCGATGATCGCTTGGGTCAAGCGCCCCACATTCCGTACGGCGATACCCTCGGCGATGGTTCGCTCGGCAAAGGTCGGACTCGTACCCTTGATAGCGGCATACATGCTGGGAAAGGCCCGCGTCTGTACGCCAACGAGCTCGATGTTGGGCTGCATGGCCCGCGCTGCGATCGCCATGCCAGCAAGCAGGCCTCCGCCGCCGATCGGGACGCAGAGCATCTCGAGGTCGGGGACATCCTCGAGCATCTCGAGTGCAATCGTGCCTTGGCCCGCGATGATGTCGGCATCGTCGTAGGGATGCACGAAAACGAGATGTTCTGCCTTGGCGATTTCGTGCGCATGCTGTTCCGCGTCGGTCAGTTGAGCGCCATGCAGGATGACACGTGCCCCGTGAGCACGAGTCTGCTGAACTTTGTTGAAGGGCGTATTTGCCGGCATGACGATGGTGGCCGGTATACCAAGACGACTGGCGTGGAACGCAACGCCTTGGGCATGGTTGCCCGCCGACATGGCAATGACACCCCGTTGCCGTTGCTCTTCATTCAGGCTGCGCAGCTTGTTGAGCGCACCACGCTCCTTGAACGATGCGGTGAACTGGTGATTCTCGAACTTCAACCACACGTCAGCGCCCGTCAGCGCTGACAA
>JACCDX011244071.1_pt1 | contig 20764 bp, 17 predicted proteins | sample 7449681 | NCBI WGS metagenome assembly JACCDX01 (sample SAMN15323450, study PRJNA562643) | freshwater metagenome | isolation source: river surface water | place: USA:Blue River Watershed | collected 2017-08-18
AAATGATCGCCGCCGTCATCCGCGCATCGATCGCGAACCGGCTGCTGGTGCTGCTGGCCGCTGCCGGCATCGCGCTGTGGGGGCTGTGGTCGCTGTGGCGCACCCCGCTGGATGCGCTGCCCGACCTGTCGGACACGCAGGTGATCATCCGCGCGCAATTCCCCGGCAAGGCACCGCAGCTGGTCGAGGACCAGGTGACCTATCCGCTGACCACCGCGCTGCTGTCGGTGCCCGGCGCGAAGACCGTGCGCGGCTACTCGTTCTTCGGCGATGCCTTCGTCTACGTGCTGTTCGACGACGACACCGACCTCTACTGGGCGCGTTCGCGCGTGCTCGAATACCTGAACCAGGTACAGGGCCGGCTACCGCAGGGCGTGAGCGCCGAGCTGGGGCCGGACGGTACCGGCGTCGGCTGGATCTACGAATACGCGCTGGTCGACCGCAGCGGCAGGCACGACCTCGGCCAGCTGCGCGCGCTGAACGACTGGTTCCTGCGCTTCGAACTGAAGACCGCGCCGAACGTCGCCGAGGTTGCCAGCATCGGCGGCATGGTGCGGCAGTATCAGGTGGTGCTCGACCCGGACCGGCTGCGCGCGTTCGGCATCACGCACGAGATGGTGCGCGAGGCTTTGTCGAAGGCGAATGCAGCCACCGGCGGCGCGGTGGTCGAGCTGGCCGAGACCGAGTACATGGTGCGCTCGCAGTCTTACCTGCGCACGCTCGACGACTTCCGCAACACCGTGCTGAACGCCAGCGAGACCGGCACGCCGGTGCTGCTGCGCGATGTTGCGTCGGTGCGGCTCGGGCCGGAGATGCGACGCGGCATCGCCGAGCTGAATGGCGAGGGCGAAGTGACCGGCGGCGTGGTGGTGATGCGCAGCGGGAAGAACGCGCTCGAGACCATCGACGGCGTGAAGGCGAAGCTGGCCGCGCTGAAGGCGTCGCTGCCGCCGGGTGTGGAAGTGGTGAGCGTGTACGACCGCTCGAACCTGATCCGCTCGGCGGTGGCCAACCTGCGCGACAAGCTGGTCGAGGAGTTCATTGTCGTTGCGCTGGTCTGCGTGCTGTTCCTGTTCCACCTGCGCAGCGCGCTGGTGGCGATCGTGTCGCTGCCGCTGGGCGTGCTGGCAGCCTTCGTCGTGATGCGGTACCAGGGCGTGAACGCGAACATCATGTCGCTGGGCGGCATTGCGATCGCGATCGGCGCGATGGTGGATGCGGCCATCGTGATGGTGGAGAACGCGCACAAGCACATCGAGCAGCATGAGCAGCAGCATCCGGGCGAGACATTGACGGTGGCGGCGCGCTGGCAATTGATGACGGAGGCGGCCATCGAGGTCGGGCCGGCACTGTTCTTTTCGCTGCTGATCGTCACCCTCTCCTTCCTGCCGGTGTTTGCGCTGCAGGCGCAGGAAGGCAAGCTGTTCGCGCCGCTGGCTTACACGAAAACCTACACGCTGGCGGCGGCCGCCGGGCTGGCGGTCACGTTGGTGCCGGTGCTGATGGGCTACCTGATCCGCGGACGCATACCGCGCGAGGAAGCGAACCCGCTGAACCGCGTGCTGGTGCGCCTGTACCGGCCGGCGCTGGAAGCGAGCCTGCGGCATCCATGGATGACGATCGCGATTGCCACGGTGGCGCTGGTGCTGACCGCGTATCCGCTGTCACGGCTCGGCGGCGAGTTCCTGCCGCCGCTGGACGAAGGCGACCTGCTGTACATGCCGACCGCGCTGCCCGGGCTGTCGGCGGCGAAGGCGGCCGAGCTGCTGCAGCAGACTGACCGGCTGATCAAGACCGTGCCCGAGGTGCAGACCGTGTTCGGCAAGGCCGGCCGCGCCGAGAGCGCGACCGATCCGGCACCGCTGGAGATGTTCGAGACGACCATACAGTTCAGGCCGCGCAATGAGTGGCGTGCCGGCATGACGCCGGAGAAGCTGGTGGAGGAACTGGACCGTACGGTGCGCGTGCCGGGGCTGAGCAATGTCTGGGTGCCGCCGATCCGCAACCGCATCGACATGCTGTCGACCGGCATCAAGACGCCGGTAGGCGTGAAGGTGTCGGGCGCGGATCTGCAGCAGATCGAGGCGATCACGCTGCAGATCGAGAATGCGGTGCGTGGCGTGCCGGGCGTGACGTCGGCGCTGGCCGAGCGTGTCAGCGGCGGGCGTTATATCGACATCGATATCGACCGCGCGCGTGCGGCCCGCTACGGATTGTCGGTGGCCGATGTGCAGTCGGTGGTGGCGTCCGCCATCGGCGGCGAGAACATCGGCGAAGTGATCGACGGCCGGCAGCGCTTCCCGATCAACCTGCGCTATCCGCGCGACTACCGCGATTCACTGCAGGCGCTGCGCGAGCTGCCGGTGGTGACGCCGCGCGGCGCGCAGCTGCGGCTGCAGGATGTGGCCGAGGTGAAGGTCGTCACGGGCCCGCCGATGATACGCAGCGAGAATGCGCGGTTGGCCGGCTGGGTCTATGTGGACGTGCGCGGCACCGACCTGCGCAGCGCGGTGCAGGCGATGCAAAAGGCGGTGGCGGCGAAGGTGAAGCTGCCGCCCGGTTATGCGATCAGCTGGTCCGGGCAATTCGAGTATCTGGAGCGCGCGACCGCGCGGCTGCAGATGGTGGTGCCGCTGACGTTGCTGGTGATCTTCGGGCTGCTGTACCTGGCGTTCCGCTCGGTGGCTGATGCGCTGCTGCTGATGGCGACGGTGCCGTTCGCGCTGGTGGGCGGGCTGTGGTTCATCTGGCTGCTGGGGCATGCGGTGTCGGTGGCCACCGCAGTCGGCTTCATCGCGCTGGCGGGTCTGGCGGCGGAGTTCGGGGTGGTGATGCTGGTCTATCTGCGCAATGCGTGGCAGAAGCATCTGGATGCCGGCGAAGCGCCGACCGAGGCTGCGCTGCTGGCAGCGATACGCGAAGGCGCGGTCGCGCGCGTGCGGCCGAAGGCGATGACGGTGGCGACCATACTCGCGGGCCTGCTGCCGATCATGTGGGGTGGCGGCGCCGGTTCGGAAGTGATGCAGCGGATTGCTGCGCCGATGGTGGGCGGAATGGTGACCGCGCCGCTGTTGTCGCTGTTTGTGATTCCGGCGGCTTGGTGGTTGATGAAGCGGAGGGGGTTGGGGCGGTGATGCCTTGAGTCTCGTTGATACGGGTCTGCCGGGTGAAGACGCTGGATCCCGGCCTGCGCCGGGATGACGATTTTGGGGCCGACTGCGCTTGAAACGTCATCCCGGTGCTGACCGAATGGCCGCATCAAAGACGGCAGACTCTTGAATCGTCGTCCCAGCGAAAGCTGGGACCCATCACCGCATCCCGATGGCTAACGTCACGGGTTTATCGACGATGGATCCCAGCTTTCGCTGGGATGACGTTATCGAGGACCGACCGCCCCACGCCCTGGCTTGCAAGCCAGGGCGCTTCGGCAGGCGCAACGCATGCGTTGCGAATTCCCTGCCTCACCCCGGCGCAGGCCGGGATCCAGCGACTTTCGCAATGAACCCAGCGTGCGCCGCGCCGCCAAAAAATCAAACCAGCACAATATCCGCCGCACTGATCGACTTCACGCCCACCAGCATGCCGACGAGCTCATCGGAGCGGGTATCCGCCACGCCGTTGCCGTTCTGATCCCAATAGATACCGAGACCGCTGCTGCCATTGGCGGACACCTGCGCATACGCATACGAACGCCCTGCCGCCAGCTGCAGGTCGTCGACGCCGGCGGTGAAGTCCATGATCTTCGCGAAGTCGGCCGTGCCGGCCTTGCGGTTGGCGCCATCGTCATAGAACACGCGGTTGGCCACGCCCAGCACGAACAGGTCGCTGCCGGCGTTGCCCGTCAGCGTATCGATGGTGTTGCGGCCATACTGCGAGCTTGCCGACGGCACGCCGTTGATGGTGTCGCCGGACGCGGTGCCGGCCAGCGTGTCGCTGCCGTCGGTACCGTACAGCGTCGATGTCGGTATCGTCGATGACGTCGATGTGTTGATCGTGAAGTTGGCCGACGTGCCGCCCGCACCCGCATTGCCGCCGGCATCGGTATAGCTGCCGGCAATCACGCTGATGCTGTTCACCGAAGACTGCAGGTTCGCGTTCGGCGTGTAGGTCGCAGTCCAGACCCGGCCCGTGCTGCTGGCGAGGTTGGAGATCGTGCCGTTCTGCGCGATCACATCCACGGTGTCAAATCCGGGCGCGATCTCGGTGAACGTGAACGTGACGGTGGCGCTCTCGCCGCTGGTCAGCTGGCTGTCCGACAGCGTCACGGCCACCGTCGGCGCAATGGTATCGACGGCAAAAGTCGACGACGTGAATGCCTGCCCGGTACGCGTGCCATCGAGGCTGGTGTAGCTGTCCGCCGCGACGGACAGCCGCACGCCCTGCCCTTCCACGCCGGCCAGCGGCGTCAGTGTCGACACCCAGGTCAGGTTGTCGGTCGTGGTGAACTCGCCGAACGTGCCGACCGGCAGCGACAGGCTGACGTCTTCCTTCGAGAAACCGGTGACGGCTTCGCTGAAGGTCAGCCTGACGGTTGACGTCTCGCCGATCTTCAGCGCGATGTCGGACAGGGTATTGCCCACCACCGAAGGCTTGGCAAGACTGCCCGTCAGCACCGTTTCCAGCTTGCCGATGTCGAGCCAGCCGTCCCACGCGAGCTTGCCGGCCAGGTCGGCCTTGTAGGTGAGGCACTGCTTCAGGATGTCGAGACGTTCCTGCGGCGTCGCGTCCGGACGCGCCGAAGCGATCAGTGCCAGCGCGCCCATCACATGCGGCGTGGCCATCGACGTGCCGCTCAGGCTGCCGTAAGCGCCGTCGGGCAGCGTGGACAGGATCGCCGAACCGGGCGCGGCAAGATCAACCGTCAGGTCGCCATAGTTGGAGAACGACGAGAGCGCGCCGGTCGACGTCATCGACGCCACCGCAACCACCGCATCCCAGCCAAGAATCGACTGCGTGCTGTAGTTGGACGGATAGCTGACCACCGTGTCGTTGTTGTCGCCGACACCGTCAGAGCCGCCGTTGCCCGCCGCCGCAACGAACAGATTGCCGGCCGCGCCGTGACGCGCAATCGCATCGAGCAAAGATTGCGTGTAGCCGCCGCCGCTCCATGAATTATTGGTGCCGACGAAATCGCTGGCGGCCGGCGCTGCATTCGATGCGCTGGTGAAGTAATCCACCGCCTTGATCGCATTCGACGTCGTGCCGCTGCCGCCGGACGACAGGAATTTCAGCGCCACCATCTGCGTCGACCAGTTCACGCCGGCCACGCCGGTGCCATTGCCGCCGACGCCGCCGATCGTGCCGGCCACGTGGGTGCCGTGGCGGTTGTCGTCGAACGGGTCGTTGTCGTTGTTGACGTAGTCCCAGCCGATCAGGTCGTCACGATAACCATTGCCTTCGTTGTCGACACCGTCTTCCCAGCGGACGTCGGCCAGCAGGTCGCCGGCATCGATGTAGCCGTTTGCATTCAGGTCGCTGACCTGCGACTGGTTCGCGCCATGGTTCAGGTCGCGGAAAGTGATCAGGCCGTCGCTGTCGGTGTCAGTCAGCGCACTGCGCAGCGAGGTCGAAATTTCATTCTGGTTGAGCCAGATGTTCAGGTACAGATCCGGGTGGCGGTAATCAATGCCGGAATCGATCACGCCGACCACCGTCTTCGTGCTGCCCGTAAAACCGGCGGCCCAGGCCTCGTCCGCGCCGCTGCCGTAGAAGCTGCCGCTGGTATCGCCGCGCATGCCCCACAGGCCGCCGCTGGTGTACTGCGAATCGTTGCTGATGGCCTGCGTGGTGAGCAGGTAGTTCGCCTCGGCGAATTTCACGCCCGGCTGTTTGGACAGCATCTCGATCGCCTTGTCGGTGCCGAACTTGCCGGTCAGCTGCACGCGCACCAGCTGCGCATCGCCATCGGACCACAGCACTTCGAGCGGCTCACCGCTGACCGCAGCCAGCGCCTTCATCCGGCCTTCGGCACCCGCACCGCCCGTGAACTGCACCAGCAGCTCGCCTTCTGCGCGTTCCGGTACAGTAGCCGCCACCATCGCCGCAGGCGACGGCAGTGGTTGCGATGGCGCTGTCACTTCGATGAAATGGCTTGCGGCGCTGATATCGCCGTCGGTGTTGAGAAGGGTCGTCTTGGCGGGGGTTTTGCGGATGCTCATGATATGGGCGGGCTTCCATAAAGCTGGGGTAATTGCCTGAGAGAAAGCGAGACGCTCGGGGTAAAACGTCGCGCATTACTCTTTCAGGGTCTGGCGAAAATCTTGATGCACGGAAATGTGCATTTGGATTCTGCAAGGAAATTTTCCCGCCGGAAAGACGATTTTTATACCTATTCGAACCTTTCTCGCAAAAATGACCATCTGACAAAATGCCTTTACTGCACCTGCATGCAAAGGTGATTTGCTTAAGGGCGAACAAAGGGATTTCGGTGCTTTAATTCGGATTGAATCAAGGAAGGGAGAGCGGCATGTGGCTGATCACGCCGACGGGGTTTTTCAGCGTCGTTGAAAATCCGGAGGACAAAGCGGGAAACACGCTGACCGTGCGCGCGCGATTGCGCGCCGATCTGGAATCACTGCGGGAAAAATGTCTGGGATGTGCTGTACCAGCTGCATAGCCGGCCGGATAAATATCGCGCACCTAGCCGAAACCCGAGCGCAGATGATGCATCCGAGGCCGGATGGCCCGCGTCCGGCTCTTACTCGGCCAACCTCGACGGAGATGACCGAACCATCTGGAGCAAAGCCAGAGCGGCATCTTTGGCGGTGCAGCCCGGCCGGTCGAACTGGCGCACATTGACCATTCCCGCGTACAGAACCACCATCGCAGAAACGGGATGTCCACTGTCTTTCAACAGTTTCAGTTCATTGATGATGTCGGCGTTGGTCATGGGCTCCGCGTCGCGGGCACGGTCTGAGGCGATCACGAAGCATAACAGCAATAACGCAACTGCTTTGCGCCAAATAACGCGCCCCTGAAGATGTGCAGGCGTTCAATCGCGTCGGCATGAACACCACCGCGCCCATAGCAGAAAACACCCATCACGCGCCCCCGGAAAGCCAGGCTCCGGACTGAATAAGGGGGCAATTCCCCCTCTGTTCCGCGCATGCCCGATGCCCCGCTCCCGCCATCCTGCGAGCACACGCAATACCTGCCTCCATTGTTAACCCGTGGCACAAACAACAACATGAGCGACAGGCCATGGACCCGACTGAACACGCCTCCCTTTTGTCCGCCGGTGACGAGGACGAGCTCCTTATCGGCATGATGGCCGCAGCCGAAACGGCCGCAAGCGCCGCAAGGCATGCCGCTGCCCGGCGCTGACCGAAAGGACATTCGCGATCATGCGTCCACGCCGCCTTCTCATGGTCACATCCGTGCTGGTGATCACGCTCTCGGCGGCCTGCTTCCATGTCATCGGCAGCGGACTGCAGGCCTATCTGGCTTGCCTGGTCATCGTCGTCGCCGTCACCGGCACCGCCGCGTGCTACATCGACCGACTGATCCGGCGCCAGCGCGCCACGCAGTCGGCGCTGGATGAGTCGCGGGCGAATGTCTCCAGCCTCGAGCTGGCGCTGCACCAGCATGTGATGGTCAGCCGTACCGATATCGAAGACAGAATCGTCTCTGTCAACGAGCGGTTTTGCGAGATCAGCGGCTATCAACGGGAAGAGCTGCTGGGCAAGACCCATCGCATCCTCAACTCGGGCGAGCATCCGCTGGAGTTTTTCACCGATCTGCACAAGACCATCAAGGCCGGCAAGGTCTGGAAGGGCGACATCTGCAACAAGACCAAGGACGGGGATTTTTTCTGGTCGCGCACCACCATCGTCCCTTTCCGCAACGCCACCGGCGAGGTCTACGAGTACGTTGCGGTGCGGACCGACATCAGTGAACTGAAATTCATGCAGCGGCAGATCGAGATCACCAACGAGTCGATCGCCGCCAGCTTCGATCTGCTGTATGCCACGGTCAACAGCAGCGCCTCCGGCATCGTCACGACCGACAAGGACGGCATCATCGTGATGATGAACGCGGCTGCCGAGAGCATGCTGGGATACAACCAGCAGGAAGCCGAGGGCGTACTTTCAATGCTCAAGCTGCACGATCCGGCGCAAGTGTCGGATGCGATCCTCGCCACCAAAGGCGATGCCGGTTCTCACCTGCAGGACCCGAGCTACGAGGCGCTTGCCGCCGCCGCCGAAGCTTCGCCCGAACGCGAGTGGGTCTACCTGACGAGCTCCGGTGCGAAACTGCCGGTCTCCCTGAGCATCGCGTCACTGACGGACCAGCGTGGCGAGCTGCAAGGCTATGTCACCAGCTTCAACGACCTCACGCGGCTGAAGCAAGTGGAAGTCATGAAGTCGGACTTCGTGTCGATGGTGTCGCACGAACTTCGCACGCCGCTGACCTCGATCAAGGGTGCGCTGACGCTGCTCGACAAGATGTCCGGCCTGGCGATGCCGGACAGCCAGCGCAAGCTGCTCGACATTGGCGTGCACAACTGCGAAGCGCTGGTCAACCTTGTCTCCGACATCCTCGACTTCGAGAAGATCTGCCGCAATGCGATGACCTACGAGATGGCGGTGCATGACGCCCGCGCCCTCGTCGAGCAGGCGGTTGCCGCCACCCAGCCCTACGCCGCGCAATTCAGCGTGACGTACTGGGTCGACCGGGACGACCATGCGCTGCCGGTACTCGCGGATGCGCAACGCTTCGAGCAGGTCATGCGCAACCTGTTGTCCAACGCCGCGAAGTTCTCCCATCCCGGCAGCGAGGTGCTGGTGTCCGCGCATGCCGAAGGGGGCATTGTGACGATATCGGTGGCCGACACCGGCGTGGGCATACCGGAAGCCTTCCAGCCGAGGATCTTCCAGAAGTTCAGCCAGGTCAGCCACAGCGACCGGCCCACCAAGATCAAGGGTACCGGGCTGGGCCTGTCGATCGCGAAGATGATGATCGAGGCGCACGGCGGATCGATCGGCTTCCATTCGACCGAAGGCCTGGGCAGCACCTTCTTCATCAAGCTCCCCGTCCGGCTAGACCATGCGGCCACGGTGGATGGCGATCGGCACAGTATTTAGATGTTTACATTTCAAGAGACGTCTATTCACCGGCACCCGCGAGCGCCAATCAGCTTTTTTTAAGAGCAGGAATGGCCCGGATAACCGGCGCTTTTCCGCGCTTGAAGATCATTCTTTCCCGAATAAGATTTCTTCTACGTAGGTAGCGGCGTTTGCCGGTGGCGAGTCGACTGCCGCGATCAATTTTCAGATGAGAGTACATGTCCGTCATTTCGAGAAACAACGTCAAGGTCAGCGGCAAGGGCGAACGAGCGCTGGTGTTCATGCACGGATTCGGCTGCGACCAGAACGTATGGCGCGATGTTTCGCCGGCTTTCGAGGGAGAGTGGCGTACGGTACTGTTCGATCACATCGGCGCAGGCAAGTCGGACCTGTCTTGCTATGACCGCGACAAGTATTCATCACTGCAGGGCTATGCGGATGACCTGATCGAGATCGTGCGCGAGCTTGGACTGCGGGACGTCGTCGTCGTTGGGCATTCGGTCAGCGCGATGATTGCGGTGCTTGCGGCGGTGAAGGAGCCGGGCATGTTTTCGCGACTGGTACTGATCGGCCCGTCGCCGTGTTTCCTGAACGACGGGGATTACCCGGGCGGATTCGAGCGCAAGGACATCGAGGACCTGCTGGCGGCGATGGACAACAACTTCTTCGGCTGGTCCAGCATGATCACGCCGGTCATCATGGGCAACCCGGACCGCCCCGAGCTGGCCGGCGAGCTCAGCGAGAGCTTCTGCCGCACCGATCCGACGATTGCACGACATTTCGCGCGCGTGACCTTCCTGGCCGACAACCGTGGCGAGCTTGAGAAGCTGACTGTGCCTTCGCTGATCATGCAGTGCTCGGCCGATGCGCTGGCACCGCTTGGCGTTGGCGACTACCTGCATCAACACCTGCGCGGCAGCACGCTGAATGTGTTGAGCGCCACCGGGCACTGCCCCCACCTGTCGGAGCCGGCGGAAGTGGTCGCGGGGATCAAGGCGTGGTTGGTGTCTTGAGGGGGTGAGGCGCGGGACTTGTTTAGTTCGGGTTGAATCATGCGGGCCGTGCCAGGCCCTCTTGCCATGTACCCGTGCCATGCCTACTGATGTAGATAATAAGGCCGGGTGCAGTAAGGTACTGCGACCTGCGGCGAAGCCAAGTTCAGTTCGAAGCTGGCCATGCTTTCAACGCAGTGACCTGCTATTGAAGCAGCGAGTCGGACTTGTCCGATGCTCGCTAACACAGTGCGTACATCGCAAGTCTGGTTTACAACCTTCCACCTCGTTTACACGACTACAATCACTCGGCGCCGTTTGTCTCTAATCCGTCAGGGTGATTTGACTGCCCTTTCCTGCCGTCCTAGATTGCACGCTTCATCACGGTTGTGATGAACGAGTTTGACAGCTCGACGAAACCACAAGGAGAGCCAAGCCGCGCAACGCGGCTTGGTTCGCGTCTGGTGTTCTCGCCAATGGCGGACTAGACGGGGGAGCCGAAAGGCTCGCCGGATCCTTGTGGCCGGTCTGTCAACCTCGTCTAGCTCCGCCACCCTCGGTCACTGTTGCCGGGGTGTTCCTCAACCACGGGAGGACTTATGACGAGAAAGCACCGCCGCGCCGCAATCCACTGCAAGCGGCGCATCCCGGTACGCAAATTTCCCATGATCCGATTCGCTACGGTCTTGCCGTCAGGCGCTCGTACGCCCGAAATTCCCTGTCTGCGGCTCCAGGGCGAATGGCTCAACGAAGCGGGATTTTTCACGCACTGGCGGGTGAAGATCACGGTAACGGGCGGGAAGCTGGTGATTGAGCCGCTGGTTGATGCGCTGGGGCTGTTTGCTGAATTTGGGTTGCCAGAGCGTCTGCTGATTCAGGAGCGAAGCTGAAGTTGCCGCGCCAACCCCTGAAGAAACGATGACCAGCGGCCCATCGTTCGCACATCAAAGCATCCCTCCCCTGCGGAGCTAATGCCGTTCACTTAAGGCGAATTACTTCAAAGACACTGGGTCCCGGCCTGCGCCGGGACGAGGTTTCAAGCGCAGCCGGCCCAAAAATCGTCGTCCCGGCGCAGGCCGGGACCCAGCGACTTTCAGATTTTTCGTTAATCGCGGGACGTTTTCCACTTAACTGACCGGCATTAACTGAGGCGCGGCACTGGGAAAGCGACCAGTCATCGCGAGGCATGCGGGTGATCATCATTGCACTTCCTCAAATTACAACTTGTCGGCACTTATTGACATTGACCGACTTTTTGTAATAATGCGGGCATGAGCACTTCGACTTCGATTATTGACCTTGCCCGCTCACGCGGCATCCTGCGCTCTCGCGACCTCAAGGCAAGCGCAGGCGCTCGTGTGGCGCTGAGCACGCTCGTCAGGGAGGGGAAGCTTGAGCGGGTAAGCCGTGGCCTCTACGTCCTTCCAGACCGTGAAATCACCGAGCACGCCCACCTGGCAGAGCTGGCGATCAAATATCCGAACGCGGTCTTTTGCCTGCTGACCGCCCTGCAGCTGCACGAGCTCACCACGCAGTCACCTCACGAAGTCTGGATCGCCATCGATCGGAAGGCGCGGGCACCCAACATTGCCTATCCACCGCTGCGCGTCGCGCGATTCTCGGGCGAGGCGCTTCATTACGGCGTCACGCAAATCGTCGTGGAGGGCGTCGTGCAGATCCCGATAACCAGCGTCGCAAAGACCATCGCGGACTGCTTCAAGTATCGAAACAAGATCGGATTGGACGTGGCACTGGAAGCGCTGCGGGAGGCGTGGCGCGGCAAGAAGGTGAGCATGGATGAGCTTCAGGAAGCAGCGCGCGTCTGCCGTATCGCCAACGTGATCCGGCCCTATCTTGAGAGCCTGATGTGAGCGGATCCAATCTCGCAGCCTCGATACAGGCGCGCCTTCTCAACAAGGCGAAGAGCGAGAACCGCGACTACACGCAATTGCTGCGACGGTACGGCATGGAGCGACTGCTGTACCGAATCAGTATCTCTCCGCATGGCGAGAGCTTTCTGCTCAAGGGAGCTCTACTGTTTGATCTATGGTTCGATGTACCGCTGCGACCTACGCGAGATATCGATCTGCTCGGATTCGGGCTGGCAGAACTTCCCCATGTGATCCAGACCTTCCGCGAAATCTGCGAGGCCGCGGTCGACATCAACGACGGCATGATATTCAGCGCGGACAGTGTCACAGCTGAAGAGATCCGCAATGAAGCCAACTACGGCGGCCTTCGGATCAAGCTCGAGGGCCGGCTAGGCAATGCGCGCTGCCCCGTGCAAGTTGACATTGGCTACGGCGATGCAGTCACTCCGGGACCAGAGGCTGCAGAGTACCCTGTTCTGCTATCCGAATTCCCAACGCCCCGGCTGCGAGTCTATCCACGCTACACCGTGGTCGCGGAGAAGCTGGAGGCAGCGATCACGATGGGTATCGCGAATAGTCGGATGAAGGACTACTACGATCTCTGGATTTTGAGCGAACGCGAGACATTCAACGGCGCGACGCTGACAAGCGCAATTCAAACAACGCTGGATCGTCGCCAAACCCGAAAACCGCCCGACATACCCGTGGGTCTCAGAGACAGCTTCGCCAGCGACACCCAGAAACTGGCGCAATGGGCTGCATTCGGGAAGAAGAACAATCTGCACTTACCTCCATTGAATGTGGTGATCAGCCGGCTTCAGAAATGGCTGCTGCCTCCGCTGAACAGACACCAAGAAATTCAATCCAAGGTCTGGAACGCAGAAAAAAGCTGGCACTGAGTATGCCTTTCAATCTTTGACCTGCTCGGTTTTTTTAGGACCACGTTAATTTGGGATAGCCCCGGTTGATGATTCCTTTTTCTGCTGCCAACTGAACTCTGCCGGCGTCTGATCTTTCAAGCGCAAAGCGCTGGCCATCGATGCGGCTGGCTCCATCCGGTCGGCGCGGGTGATTGAGGTACTGAGTAAACTGATCAGTGTTCGCGGGGCGCCGCGCTATTTGCGCAGCGATACCGGCGCCGAATTTGTCAGCACAGCACTGCTGCAATGGGTGGTGGACCAAGGCATGGAGACGGCGCTGATCGATCCCGGCAAGCCTTGGCAGAACGGCACGAACGAAAGCTTCAACGGCAAATTCCGGGACGAGTGCCTGGCGATGGAGTGGTTCAGGAATCGGATCGAAGCCAAGGTCGTGATCGAGGATTGGCGGCGTCACTACAAGGAGGTTCGGCCGCATTCGAGCTTGAAAGATCAGACGCCAAGGGCGAGCGCGTGGCGACGCTCTACAGCTTGCTGGAGACGGCCAAGCCAAATGGCATGAATCCGGAGCGGTATCTGCGCGAGGTGCTGACTGTCATTGCGGATTACCCGGTCAATCTGGTGGCTGAACTCTTGCAGTGGCAGCTCAAGGCAGCGCAGGACGTCCCAAGCGATGAAACTGCCGAGTACTGAACCAAGACAGGATATGAGAATGGGTAAGGTGATCCCCCTTGCATCAGAGGCTGCAACAACGCAACTACAACTGCGTATTGAACTGTTGGAGATGTCGCCAGCGGTCTGGCGCAGCGTGATCGTTCCTGGGGCCATTACGCTGCCCAAGCTGCACCGGGTGATTCAGGCAGCGATGGGTTGGGAAGATGTTCACCTGCATGAGTTCGAGATTGCCGGACATCGTTACGGTCCGCCGGATACGGACTTCCCGGATCCCGCATTGATCAATGAGAGCCGTGTCACTCTGGCCGTGTGCTTGAACGCGGCGGCATCATTCGCTTATACCTATGACTTCGGCGATGACTGGCAGCACCGGATCACGGTCGAAGGCATCCTCTCCGGCGATACGCCATTAAAAGCAGCCCACTGCATTGCCGGTGAAGGTGCCTGCCCGCCAGAGGATGTGGGCGGGCCTGAGGGGTATGCGGACTTGCTGGACGTACTGCGCAATCCCACGCACGAGGATTACCAGCACATGGTGCAGTGGTGCGGTGGGCCGATCGATCCCCAGTACTTCGACCTCGAGAAGACACAGCGCCGACTATCAAAAATCAAGCTCTGAGCGTCAAGACGGTATTTGCCGGGTGCTTACGGATCTGGAAATCGAGATCATGAAGGAGATCACCGCAAAAATGTGGTGAGCGCATCAGCCCGTCGGATCGTCGCCCTGTATGCAATCGAACGGGGAGTGAGCCAGCGACGGGCTTGTGCGCTGCTGCAGGTGTCGCGCTCGACGTTGGCCTATGTGCCAACGCTGCCCATCAAGCAGGCGCCGGTTGTGGCTGCCATGCAGCGGCTGTGGCACCGTATCCGCGCCATGGAGCGCGTCGTATTCGGGTGTTTCTGGCGCGTGATGGCTTTGAGGTCGGCAAGCAGGCTTGCCAGCGCTTGTGGGCAGCCCACGGCATGCAAGTGCCGAAGAAACGCTCAAGGCGGCGCATTGCCACCGCCCGTCCACGGCCACTGGCGCCAGCCATGGCCAACGCCGTGTGGTGCTATGACTTTGTATTTGATGCGTGCGCCAACGGTGGGCGTCGCATCGGGAGCGGGCCACTCGATGAAAAGTTGATCGACATCTTTTATCGCCCCCGCCAGCCACTGTAGCCGTGTGTTCATCTGATCGTCGATGGCGCACTCCCAAAGGACGAAGACCCGCCATCCCGCCTCCCGTAATTGCAAGACATTTCGCTTGTCACGCTCCACGTTCGCATTGAATTTCCGTTGCCAGCTTTCCGGGTTGGTCCCGGGCGTAGTCGCTCTCGGACAGCCGAGATGCCGGTGCCAGAAGCAGCCGTGAACAAAGATCGCAAGTTTGTACTTCTGGAGCACGATGTCCGGCCGCGACGACAGCACCTTCCGGTGTAGCCGAAACCGAAAGCCCTCCCTGTGCAGGAAGCTGCGAATCACGCGTTCCGGTTTCGTGTCCTTGCTTCGGATGCCCGACATCATCCGAGAGCGAGTCAACGAATCGACGGTATCAACCAACGCATTCACCTCCTTGCGAACCTGGAATCAGGGAGAGATTTTTTCGCATCATCTGATTTTCCGCAGAAAAAGCCTGTACAAACAGACAGCCTTTCGGTAAATTTCGCTATATTCTAGGACAACAATAGGGCGAAATGTCCGGTTTTCTACCCAGAGATTTTCGATGAACGCACCCAAAGACCTTTCCGATGTCAAGCTACTGCTAGGGGAATTGAGAGCTTGGAGAACCCAAGCCGAGATCGCCCGTGCACTTACAGTCGATGTTCGAACTATCAGGCGCTGGGAAGCTGGAAAAAGCGAGCCGCCATCCTACATCGCCCTTGCTCTTCGCAATCTACTGCCAGCGGGAGCTGCGGATCAGCCCGGTACTGCCAGATTCAGGTTCATCGATCTCTTCGCTGGCATCGGGGGCATTCGACGCGCGTTCGAACATATCGGGGGAGAGTGCGTTTTCACGAGCGAATGGGATGACTACGCCCAGCGCACCTATGTCGAGAACTACTCCGGCGACAAACACGCGCTGAATGGCGACATCACCGGAATCGAAGCAGCTGACATTCCCGACCACGAGTTGCTGCTTGCAGGCTTCCCATGCCAGCCCTTTTCGATCGCAGGCGTGTCGAAAAAGAACTCTCTCGGCCGCTCTCACGGCTTTGCAGATGAAACACAAGGTACCCTGTTCTTTGATGTCGCCCGAATCATCGACGAGAAGCGTCCCAAAGCTTTCTTGCTCGAAAACGTCAAGAATCTGACTTCTCATGACAAGGGAAGAACGTTTGACGTGATTCAAAGAACATTGAGAGATGAACTGGGCTATCACATTCACTGTCGTGTCATTGATGGTGCGCATTTCACCCCACAACACCGCGAGCGGATTCTGATCGCGGGATTCTCGGAAGCGGTTGCCTTCGACTGGGATGCGGTTCCGCTCCCTCCGAAAGGGTACAGAAAACTTGGCGAGATTCTTCACAAGACAGACGGCACCGAACCTTACCTGCCGTGGGACGAAAGCCGGTTTTTCGACCATGCCAACCGACAGGTACAGTCGAAATACACGCTGACAACAAAGCTCTGGCTGTATCTACAGCAATATGCAGCCAAGCACCGCGAGAAAGGAAACGGATTCGGATTCGGATTGGTAAACGCAGACAGCGTCACACGGACGCTATCCGCGCGTTATTACAAGGACGGCTCGGAAATTCTCGTGGCTCAGGGGTGTGGACTCAATCCTCGGCGGCTGACACCGAGGGAATGTGCCCGGCTGATGGGATTTGATGATTCATTTCGCATACCAGTCTCGGACACACGCGCCTACAAGCAATTCGGCAACTCGGTCGTTGTCGATGTAATGCTGCATGCCGCGAAGCTGATGGAACAGTTCATCATCTCCAACGAGAAGCAGCTCGAACTTCCCTTGGCAAGAGCAGCCGCCCCTCGAAAGGCCGTGGTGGAATGAACAGCCGTCCGCTCTCGGATTTTTTCGAAGGTGCAGCGGCAAAGTATCTTCGCGCTGTCGACCTTGACCCCATGCGATCCGAGGCGGGTGAAAATGCATCGCACCAGCATGAAATAGGCGGGCTCCCTTCTGCCGGGGCAAAGGATTGGCTCGGCGTACCCGCCGGCGGTGAAAAGCTTCGCTTTCCTTGTACCTGGTTGTCACTCGACGAAGGTGATGACAATTCGGAGTTCTTCGATAACGAAGTGACTTGGTACGATACCCGCTGGGGACAAAAAGGACGAGGTCCGGAACATCGCCTTTGTTACCGATCGAATCCGGTCACCCGACGGATGCAGGAAGGTGATTTTTTCCTCATCACAAAGCACCGCAACGGAAGACTGTTTGTATTCACTGCACATCCACAGAGCACCATCGAGATGCAGCTACGCGCATTGTTCGGGCTCGGAGCGATATCGGAGAAGTTTACGGCGGCCCATTTCAGCGTCGATGACATCCCACTTCCATTACGGCTGCTTCTGGCCGATCTCGGCATCGAACTCAACAAGCCGGAAGAAGATGATGAGTTCTGGCTCGAAAAAATCCTCGCAGCTTTCGGTGATGTCGGCTTTCCGTCCACAACAGAGTTCTCAAGGTTTGCACGCGACACACTGACCGATCTTCCGTCTGCTCTCGAAATGCCGGACTTGTGCCTGATGCGCTGGATGGAGCATGAAGAGCGGCTGTTCCGATTACTGGAACGCCACCTGCTGAGAGAGAGACTGAGGCGCGGGTTCGGGATAGACGGCGAAGATGTCGATGACTTCATCAGTTTCTCGTTGAGCGTACAAAACCGCAGGAAGGCACGGGTCGGTCTCGCATTTGAAAGCCACCTCGAACATCTTTTCCGCACCCATGGCCTGCAGTTCCAGAAAGGGGGCAAGTCTCGATTCACGGAAAACAATGCGCGTCCGGATTTCCTTTTCCCCTCATTCGACGCCTATCACTTGCCTGAATTCCCGGTAAGCAAACTCGTCCTGCTTGGGGCGAAAACAACATGCAAGGATCGATGGCGGCAGGTGCTGAGCGAAGGGGCTCGAATTCGTCTGAAACATCTGGCAACGCTGGAAGCGGCAATCAGCCCCAACCAGACCGCCGAGATGAATGCACATGGGCTGCAGTTGGTGATTCCCGCGGGACTTCACCTGACGTACAACGATACTCAGAGGAGCGACCTGCTTTCGCTCCGAGATTTCATCGGTAAGGTACGTGCAACTCAGAAATGAGATGAAGAGTCGCCCATCATCGGTCTTCGTGATCGATCAGCCGATTTTCAAGGGTGTGATGGGTCTCCCCCCATTATCGCCTCGAACAAAAGCAAGGGCCTCCGAAGAGGCCCTGCGACCAGCGGTCGAAGCCACTGGCGGGGTAAACGAAATTTATCAGCGAGACTTGCTTTGGTGTGCGTTACGTCAAAAATTCAGATGAATCTGACGAACGACAAATTCTTTGGCGGAGGAAGTAGTCATTACACGTCTTCCCTAAGGTAGGAGGAATGCCGCTTCGGCACACCGCACCGAATGTTTCGCGACGAGCACGCGCGCGCGGAGCCATAACTACGCGACTTTATCAACGCCGCATGATGGCTTTTGTGAGCTCATCTCCACTCTCATTCAGCACGTTAGAAGCGCGTAAGAGAATCTAAAGAAGCCCAAGCATCTCGTCGCGCAGATCTGGCGGCGCTTTTGCCGCCCACTGGAGCAACAGTGCTGTCCCGCACCCACGCTCTCGCTTGGTGATTTGCTGGTAGGGACAGGAACCCTTCGCCCAGGACAGGCTTGCTGTGATGGGTGATGGTGACAGGATGGTAGGCAAATACATTGCCGCCGCTGGCCAGTTGCTCTGCGTATTCAGTTGGCCATCTTGGAGCGCCGAGTTGAATGGCTTATGCAATTTAAGTCCTCCTCAGATCAGCGGCGCATCATGCTAAGCGCTTGGCGGTTTCACTCGAGAGGCCCGCCCCTGCGGAAACGTCACCTCGTATTCCGTCGAATCCGAGCCCTCGCTGACTGTCACCGTACGCCCAAAGGCGCGCAACCGATCGTCCAAGGCCTTGAGCTGCTTTTCCCAGGAGTCGACCAGCTCGGTCGATTGCTTCGTCGAATTCTTGCCTTGCTGTTTCATTGCTTACATCTCCAACGTAATACGCTTGGACAAAGTGAAAGCAGAACTTCGGGCGGCCGTTGAGCTGCTCGGTTCGCAGATGCGACGACTTGTATCAACGTACTTTGATATTACGATGAACGCAAAGACAGGTGGTCAGATCACTCTCTTTTCGACAGCAATCCGAGCACTTTTTGAACCCGTCGACATAGACGATCGTACGCAAGCGCTTCGTGCTCAAATCTCGCTCCTGAAAAAGCAAGGGCCTCCGAAGAGGCCCTGCGACCAGCGGTCGAAGCCACTGGCGGGGTAAGCGAAATTTAGGCTCTTCATCATTAAAGGGGGACAGCGGTATTCATTAAACTTGTTTTTGCGAAGAACGAGCTTAATGGAGGTAACACCGATGTCCCCGAATCATTCTATCTTGGGTTTGCCCGATCTGGTCGTCGTGCGGGTCGATCGGCGGCGCGATATTCACGTCTGGGCCAAGCCTTCTGCTCGGCCCGCTTGTCCGGATTGTCAGCACAGCCCCGTGCGCATCAAGGCTACCTACGATCGCACCGTCAAGCACACTCGCCAGGGCAACCAGTTGATGGTCCTACACCTGCGGGTCCCCAAGTACCACTGCCCGCAATGCAATCGCTACTTCCGGCATCCCTTTCGCGGCCTGCGACCACGCTTGCGCGCGACCGACGGCTTCCGGCTCGAGGTCTTTGAAGCCCATGATGGGGGCGTCAGCCAACGCAAGCTCGCCTCGACCCACCGCATCAGCTGCGCCACCGTCGAGCGCTGGTATCAGCATCACATCGCACGGCGGGTCGCGGAGCTCTCCGGGCGCAGCTGCCCGCAGGTCTTGGGGATCGACGAGCATTTCTTCACCCGCAAAAAGGGCTATGCGACGACCTTCGTCGACCTGAAGAACCACAAGGTGTTCGATGTCGTCCTAGGACGCTCGGAAGCGAGTTTACGCAGCTATCTGCGCCGTTTGCCCGGGCGTGACCAGGTGCGGGTCGTGGTCATGGATTTGTCGGAGACGTACCGCCAGATCGTGCGCAAGTACTTCCCCAATGCCACCATCGTCGCTGATCGCTTCCATGTGATCCGCTTGGTCAACCACCACTTCCTGAGGCTGTGGACGCAACAAGATCCGGTCGGCAGAAAAGATCGTGGCTTGTTGAGCTTGATGCGCAGGCATCAATGGCGCTTGACCGACGAGCAGCGCACCAATCTCGATCGCTATCTGTCGGCCTATCCAGTCCTGCAAGCGTTGTACGGAGCCAAGCAACGGTTGACGAGCCTGTTGCTGATCAAGACCGCCAATGCGAAGCGCGTCCAACGGGAGTTGCCGAAATTGCTGGCCCTGTTGCAGCAGTTTGTGCAGAGCCCGGCGAAAGCTTTGGCCAACACGTTGCTATCGTGGCTCGAGCCGATCGTGGGGATGTGGCGCTACTCAACCTCAAACGGCATCACCGAGGGCTTCCGCACTAAAATGGAAATGATGTCCCGGCGGGCGTTTGGGTTCAGGAACTTTGAGAATTACCGATTACGCGTCCTCGCCCACTGCGGGTGGGACGGCGTGATCAATCGGATTTGATGGATGCCCTTCCCCCGTTAATGGGGAAGAGCCGAAATTTATCAGCGAGACTTGCTTTGGTGTGCGTTACGTCAAAAATTCAGATGAATCTGACGAACGACAAATTCTTTGGCGGAGAGGGTGGGATTCGAACCCACGGTACCTTGCGGTACGCCTGATTTCGAGTCAGGTACATTCGACCACTCTGCCACCTCTCCAGGTTCGAAAACATGTGGTCGTTTTCGAAAAAAAGCGAGTATAGCAGAGTTCTCTCGCCGAAAGAAAGCCCCTCGTTGAAGGGGCTTTCAAATCAGGCCTGCAGGACCTTCAGACCGCCCATGTACGGCCACAGCGCCTCGGGCACAGCGATACTGCCATCGGTCTGTTGATAGTTCTCCAGTATCGCCACCAGGGTCCGGCCCACTGCCAGGCCCGAACCGTTCAGGGTGTGCAGCAGTTCCGGCTTGCCCTGCGCGTTGCGGAAGCGCGCCTGCATGCGGCGGGCCTGAAAGGCCTCGCAGTTGGAGACAGACGAGATCTCACGGTAGGTGTTCTGCGCGGGCAGCCACA
>JACCDX010678383.1_pt1 | contig 20763 bp, 22 predicted proteins | sample 7449681 | NCBI WGS metagenome assembly JACCDX01 (sample SAMN15323450, study PRJNA562643) | freshwater metagenome | isolation source: river surface water | place: USA:Blue River Watershed | collected 2017-08-18
AAGAGATTCAATCCTTATCTACTAAGGCAAAAGAATCTGATCTAAAAATCAAAGATATTGAAAAACAAATTAAAGATCTTAAAGCAAATGGTAAAGGGACAAAAAAGTTAGAGAATGAATTAAGTAATTTACATAAAGAACATAAAGATACTCAAAAGAAAATAACAAGTTTAGAAAATGAGAATAAGGCATACTCGATAAGAAATACACAAGAGAATGAAAATTTAGCTTTAGAGTATGACAATAAAATTAAAGGTGAGATTGATGCTGTAAAAGAAAAGATTCTTAAAGCTCAACAAGACCCTAAAGCAGATAAACAAGCTTTAAAGCAGGATATTAAAGTATATAAAGACTTAATGGTTAAAAAAGAAAAGGCTATGAAAGCCAAAAGCGCATTAAGAGAATATAAGAAAGAAATCGCTAAATTAGAGTCTTTAAACAATGAGAAGATAAAAGAAGGTATTGCATATACAGAACAATCTGAAAAGGTAAAAAATATATCTAATGCTTTAAAGGCGATACAAGATAAGAAAGATAATAATGAAACCTTAACACCTAAAGAAGAACAGGAATTTAAAGACCTATCTAAAGACTTTAAATCATCTGTTAAGGTTTTGGAAGAGATTAAGAAAAAGTCGGATATATATAAAAGACAAGAAGAAGATAAGAAGTTATTACAACAAAAGAGATATCCTGTAGATCAAAACATAGTGGCATTAGTACAAACAATAAAAGACCCTAAAGTATTAGGCGCATTAACAGAAATGACTAAAGCCAAAGATCAACCTTCTTATAAAGAAAATCTAAGAAAAGTATTTGATAGTTTAGGTGATGAAGACTTAATGAAAGCGGTATCAAGTCATGGTGATGATTCACCTGTACAAGAGATGGCTAAATTATTGAGTCCTAGTTATTGTCCTGAAGGTTCTTCTAAAGAAGATGATAAGTGTAATGTTACTTTAAGTTATGCACAAAAGAAAATGGTAAGAGAGCATTTATTAGATTATATCTCAAATGAAATGTTTTTTACTAATGCGGATAAAGGCAAGACAAAAGAAGTTCATCTAGAAGAAGATACCAAAGAAGAAGATAAAGAAGAAGAAATTAAAAAAGAACTTAAAGAGAAGGATGAAGTGGCAAAACATACGGAAGCTTTTGAGAAGGCATTAACGATGCCTAATTTAAAGAATAGGGAAGAAACAATAAAGAAGATCTTAACAGATTTGAATTTAGCTCGTGCTGGGGAAGCTACAAAAGATGAGAAAGTAAAGGCGATGATAGAAGCGATCAAGAGAGAGAATAATCTAAAGAAAAGGCAAGAGTATTTAGAGATATTGCAAAGGAATGATAGTGAACCTAAACTTTTTGAGAATATTAAACTAGGAAAAGAAGAAAATCTTAATAAAGTATTTATTAACTTTAATAATAATAGTAAAGGACAAGATTTTATGAAAAAAAAATCTACAACCATTACCAACTATCAAGAAGTAGCATCTACCTTTCAAATAGGTATGAAGGTATTTCCTTTTTATGGTGGTAATAAAGATCATCATGGAACAGTAGTAGCGATTTATCCTGCTATTGGAATGGTGGATGTTCAATTTCCTTTTGGAAGTGCTAGATACCCTGTAGAAGATTTGCAAATAGCAGATTTAGAAATAGAACCTGTAAAATATGATTCTATTCCCGGTGGTCTTGGCACTAAGCCTGTTAATGCTAAAACAGCATTATACTGGGCTGACAAAGATCGTAAGTATAGGATGTGTAGGTCTGAAGAAAGTCCTACCTGTCCTAGATGTAAAAGCATGGAGTTAAGAAAGACTATCTATAAAAGAATGGGTGGTCGATCTGAAAGACTTTTATGTTGTCCTGAATGTTTATTCCTTATCAAAACGACCGATATACTTGGTTTCAACAGCTAGGAGATTACTATGGCATTTTTAAGATATGCAAAATCTAGTATTGTGAAGCCAAAGATATTTGGTGGCGAATGGGATAGGATTAGAGTAGCAAGTGGTAATAATAGACTTGATGCAAGTTTAAAACAACAAGCAGAAAGAATATTAGGTGAAGCCTTTACACCTGATAAGTATTTATTAACACATTCTACTATTGTCTGTTCTGTAGATGTAGAGACCCCTTCAAATGTTAAAACAGGTTCATTAACATTTGAAGGGGAAAAGATTAATAGAAGATTTGCTGATTATATGGTTAAAGCAGATTGCGATCAATATATCAATAATAATCTTGATTGCTGGTCAAGGGGTGTTTTAAAGAAAGCATATAAGTCTTTTATTGGCGCACATAATTTTGTTGAACATATTCAAGTAGAAGAGTTATCTAAAGGTAAGATCATTGATGCAGTATTAAGAGATATTGGCGATAGTCTTTATGTAGATATTCTAGTAGCTACTAATAAAAAACATACAGAATTAGTAGATCAAATCTTAAGTGGTCAAATGAACGCCATGAGTATGGGTTGTTCTGTAGATTTTTGCGTCTGCACCAAATGCGGTAATGTAGCATCAGATGAAACTGAAATGTGTAAACATATCAAATATGAAAAAGGTAATGTATTCTATGATGAAAAAGGCAATAAACATAGAGTAGCTGAACTTTGCGGTCATGAATCTGAAGGGGATAATGGCGGTGTTACATTTATTGAAGCATCATGGGTAGCAACCCCTGCATTTAAAGGTGCTGTTGCAAGAAATACTATTGATATTCAAAAAGTAGCAAGTCAAAGGGTAGCTTTTGGTTTTGATGAAGAAGAAGGTGGTGGTGAAGAAGAAAAAGCACCTGAAGCGCCAAAGAATCCTATTGATGAATTAGAAGATCATATCAAACAAGTAGTCTTAGATAGGGTAAAGAATAAATTAGAAGAATCTTTATCAGATAAACCAGCTGAACCAAAAGTGGATTTATCTAAATCTAGTATTCATGAAAATGATAGTGTGATTAAAGAAGGTAATTTAGATTTACAAGCATGGGCTTTCTCAAAATCATCTAATGAAGAAGAAAAGAAAGTATCTTTAAAAGATTTATCAGATGAAGATTTGGAAGCTTTAGTAAGTAAAGTTATGACTCGTTTGGTTGATGAAGATAAGAATAAAAAACAAGCTAATGATGCGCAACACAAGTATTTTAGTCATTTAAGAGTAGCTGTTAATCTTTCTCAATCAAATGAGTCTGCCATTAAGAATATTGCCTATGTTAATAAGCAATATGGTGTTTCTATTCCCAAACATTTGTATCGTTTAGCAAGTTATTTAGGTAGTACAAAACAATATAGTGATGTGAATACTTATTTAGCGACAGCTGATACAATTTATCAAAAACCCTTAACAATAAAAGAACAAAAAATCTTAGTGAGATTAGCTAAGATTTTGAGTTTAAGATAAACATTAAACCAATGGAGTTAAAATGACTCGTTCAAGAAGAAATCCTTTTTCAAGGAAAGCAAATTCAGGTATGCCTGGTGTTGACAATCTAGGTTGGGGTGCATTTGGACATCCTGCTTCTTCTGCTCAACCTGAAGTAGATCAATATGGCTTAGATAGTGATTTTGCTGAAGGCGTTCGTAAAGGTCCTTATTTATCAGGACCCCCACCAGCAAGTGTTGGTTGGATGCCTGATCATCCTGCTGTAGATCAAGATTTGGTAGAAGATTATGAAACAGGTAGTCAACTACATGAATTGAATCTTAAACAAGCTATGGAAAGAAAAGCTTCTAAGTGTATTCGTTTAGCTGAAAAGAAACTTGGTCGTAGAGCATCTGCACAAGAAATTGAAAACCTAGCTTTGTCTTACATGAACCTATCTAATTCTGCTATTCAAAGAAAACTTGCATCTTCTTTCTTAGCTGAAGATGAGATGATGTCTGAATGGCATGATGAGATGATGGCTGAAGATGTTGTACAAGAAGGTACAGGATATTATGGCGATGTTGATGCTGAAGATGTATTTGTTGATGAAAGCATGATGTTATCTGAAATGGACATTATGGGTCGTAAAGCAAATCGTAATCGTTTAGCTGGTAGCGATCTTGAACAATTAGCTGAAGAAGCAGTATCTACTGCTGAAGAACTCGCTGAAGAAATTAAAGCATTGAAGAAGGCTAATGCTTCTTTGAGATCTGCTAAGAAGTCTGAAGAATCAGTTGAAGTAGAACAACTTGCTGAAGAAGCTGTTGAAACAGCTGAACAACTTGCTGAAGAAGTAGAAACCTTGTCAGAAGAAGTAGAAACTTTAGCAGAAGAAATTAAAGCATTGAAGAAGGCTAATGCTCAATTAAGAATGGCTAAGAAGTCTGAAGAAGAATTGTCAGATAGTGAAGTTCTAGAAGAAGAAATCAAAGCATTAAAGAAAGCTAATGCAAGATTGAGATCTAGACTTGCTGGTACTGAAGTTCAAGATGCTTTGGAACATAACCTAGCAATTCCCGGCGAACAACCTGTTGAAAGAAAAGCATCTGCTAAAAAAGCAGGTGTTGGTCGTTTAGCAAGTGTTCTTGGTGATTATTTAGCTGAAGAAGATGATACAGGTTCTTTGGCTGATCTTTTAGCTGAAATTGAAGCTGAAGAACAAACACAACAAATGGCTTCTAAATATGCTTCTAAGAAAGCTAAAAAAGCTGGTCAAAATGACCCACGCCATTTCTATCAAGAAGAGATTCAAGCTCGTAAAGGTAAACAAGCTGAAGAAGAAGAAGTAGAAGAAGAAGAAGAAACTACTGCTTCTAAAAAAGCTATGTTTATGGCTGAAGAAGAAGAAGAGATGATGGCTGAAGAAGAAGAGATGATGGGTGAAGAAGTTGACCCATTTGGTCTTGATGTGGAAGCTAGTGAAGCTGACCCAAGATTAGCTAATCTTTTCTTTGCAAGTGAAGAAGAAGAAGAAGTTGAAGAAGAAGCTACAGCATCTAAGAAGGCAAATCGTTTAGCTAAGGCTAAGAAGTCTGAAGAAGAAGTAGAAGAAGAAGAAGAGTCTGAAGAAGAAGTAGCTGAAGAAGAAGTTAAACCTGCTAAAAAAGCACCTGCTAAAAAAGCTTCTATTACCCCAAGACCAAAGACTCAACAAGCTTCTGTAAAGACTTTAGGCAATATTAGTAGAACTGCAAGTGATGCTAATGAATTATCTAAGCTTTGGGAATCTGCTCCTGATGTAAGCAAGTTCTTTAGCTAAGATTCACTTTTATTTAAAATTATTAAATAAAAGTCAGTAGATGGCTATTAAATTTTTAATAGTTTATCTATTAAAAGAAAGTATATGAAGTGAAGTTATTAAAAATAACTTGGGGCTTTAAAACTTTTAAAAAATCTTTTTAACAAAAACCATTCTCTTGAAAACAGAGAGTCAGAGATTTAGGAGTGACATTATGTCTATTTCTTTACTTGGACAAGCGAGTGGTGGATTTACTCAGAGTAATAGCGCATTGCGTATCCTTCATGTTGGTGTACGCAATACTCTAGGTCAGTTAACTGCTGATTCTTTTACTCAAACTAATCCACCTGTAATTGCAACTGCTATCACTAAGACCACTTCAAGTGGCTTTACTGCTGGTGTTCTTGGTGTACTAAGTGGTTCTATTGCTTTTGCTCGTAATGACGAAGGCGAATATTTTCATGGCGGTCCTACTAACAGTGCTGATGCTGTTAATTCCAAAGAAAAGCCACTAGGCGTATTTATTAATACAGCTGTAGGTCTTGCATTTACCAATCAACCAGGTGTTGCATCAAATCGTGGACCTTATGTTTCAGGTCAAGGTTCTTATGGCAACAGCCTTTACGAAACACAAGTTCTTACTGGTGGTGATGCTGGTGATCTTTTGGATTACACTATTGGTGATGAATTGTTTGCATCAGTAAATGGTTATTTAACTAATAGCACTGTTGCAGATGATTTACATGATAATGAACATACATCAGGTCCTGCTGCAGGTGGTCGTTGGACTATTGGTATTTTAACTGTTGCGAGTGATACATCTTCTGATGAACTCGTTTACGATCAAAGAATTTAATAAGAAAGGAAACAGTTAAAATGTCTAATGTGAATGTCGATAATGCTGTAAAACAAAAGATCATTTCTGATTATATTAAGACCCCACAAGGTCGTGCTAAGTTAGCATCTTCTATGACCCAACCATTGCGTCTTAGAAGAGATTATACCAGTGTTGGTCGTAAGACTTTCTTGGTAGAACAATTACCTGATGGTGCTTTGCCAATTTATGACAAAGATCCTGATGTAACAGCTTTTGTAGTTGGTGAAGAAGGTGAAAACATTCTTGCAATTACCAAGCCACGCAGAGTGATTTTCCCTCTCTTTGAAATTGCATCAAATCCTGAAATTCCTTTAACACAAATTAAGGAAAGACGCTTTGATCTCATTGAGAGAGCGCAAGATCTAGCTAGAGCTCAAATCCAAGCCGCAGAAGATGAAAGAGTATTTGCTATTCTTGATGCTGTTGCTACACAAGGTTTTGATGGCGTTGCTGGACAAACCAATCCTGATATTCCTGTTATTGCTCCTTTAAATGGTGCAGTACTTGCTGATGCTTATGCTCAAATTGAAAAGCATGATCTTCGTGTTGCTCGTGTATTCATTAATGCTCGTGACTATGCTGATATTAGAAAGTTTGGTCGTGATATTTTGGATATTGAAAGTCAAGCCGCATTGCTCAAGACAGGTCTTCAAGCTACTCTTTGGGGCGCACAAATCATTACAAGTCGTTTGGTAAATCCTGGCACTGTATATGTATGTTGCGAACCTGAAATGTTTGGTCGTATTCCTGTTCGTACTGAATTGACTGTTCTTTCAGCTGATGATCCAAAAGCTCGTACAATCGGTTTCTCATGCTTTGAGAATTTAGGTATTGGGGCTTATAATCCTCGTGGTTTGACTCGTTTGACAGTAACTCGTTAATAGTTAACTACTCGATTTATTGGGTTGTTTAGAACCCCTATGTCTTTTTTAGGCATAGGGGTTTTTTATTTTAATCTTGCACCGTCCGCCTGTTTTTGATATAATTTGTATGCAGGAGGGACAAAATGAAAAAGATACCATGTCCAATTAGCGCTGATAGATTATCAGAATTATATAATAAAGACTTCTTAACAGATGAGAAGATTGCAGAACTTCTATGTTTAGAAGGATATGAAGCTACTAAGAAAAGAGTATTAAGATGGAGAAATGATTTCAATATCCAATCTCTAAAACAATATGAGAGATTTATTCCACCACCTATTGAAGGGGAATTGAAATCTTTATTAATAGGAAGTATGCTAGGTGATGGTCGCATCGTATTTAGAGTAAATTCTTCAGCTTATGAAGAAAGGCATTGTACAGAACAATTAGACTATTTAAAATGGAAAGCTAATATATGGGGTGATTGGACAAGTGGTGAGTTGAGTGTTGCATATAGCAGGGGATTTGCAAGTCATATATTTAGAACCAAATCTCATAGTGATCTTAATTCATATAGGGATTTATTCTATGAGCAAAGAGATCATGGTTGGAAAGTTGTTAAAAATGAACTTGTTGATATGGTAGACGCTTATGCTTTGGCGATATGGTATTTAGATGATGGGTGGGCAGGGCATTATCCTGCTATATCATTTGGCGCTAAAGGACAAAGTAGGGGCAATGTTTATCTTATATTTGAGAAGTTTGGATTAAGACCTAAATGGAAGTTAAAAAAAGGTGAAACAGGGGAGTTTCATTTTGAAAGAGAAGAAGGGGATAAGTTTATAGATATTATTAAACCTTATGTTCCTGATTGCATGAGTTATAAAATGACTTTTGCATATAAGGACGGTAGGAATAATGTTATAGCTAGGAAAATAACAAAAGGTGTATTAGAAGAGATGGTGAATAAAGGTTATACTTATGAGATGATAGGAAAAGAATTAAAAGTAGGGGAAGGGACTGTAGGTAGGTGGTTAAAGAAGTACGATTTAAAAACCATTAATGCAAAATAGGAATTGATAGAATGAACAAGCTAGGTTTAAATCCAAAATTATATAATAGGTTAATAGGGTTTTTTACTATAACCCAATACACAGATGAAGCGATAGCTCTTAAGTTATGTGAAGAAGGTTATTTCCATACTCGTGTTGAAGTAAAGGTATGGAGAAGAAAGTTACAGGATGAGATTAAAAAAGCAAGAATAGACTTGATTGTTAAAAGTGAACCTAAACCCCTTAAGCCTGTGGATGTTAAATTAGCATCTTTAAGAAGGAATCTATTTTCTGAAGATAGGGAAAGGGAAAGGAAATTAAAAAGAGATCAAGAATGGGAAGAGAAGTTAAGAGCTGGTAGAAAGTTAATAGAAGAAGATCCTGAAGAGAAATTGAAGGCTGTATTAAGAGAAGCTAAAGAGATGGCAGATCGTGTAAAAAAGGTTGAAGAAGAAGAGAATAGGTTAAGAGAAGAGAATAGGTTAAGAGAAGATAGGGGTTCAAGGCAGGGGAAAAAAGAAGAGCAATTAAGAAGATGTGCATTAAAGGAAGAAGAGAAGAGAAGAAGAGAAGATGAGAGATTAAGAAAAGAGAAATTAAGAGAAGAAGAGAAGATAAGGCAAGATAGGTTAAGGGAAGAGAATAGGTTAATGCTAGAGAAGATAAGGGAAGAGAAATTAAGGGAAGAGAAGTTAATAATCAAGAAAGAAAGAGATGAGAGAAGAGAAGAAAATAAAGTAATGCAGGAAAGAGAGAAGATAAAGCTAGGTGGGAAAATGAAACCTTTATTAATAGGCAGTATGTTAAGTGGTGGGTGTATAAATAAGGATAGGATATTTTCTAAGAATCATGGGATGGATGTAATAGAATATGCAAAATGGAAAGGTAATCTTTTAGGTTTATTTGGCGCAGTATATAAGAATAGGGATTTAGAGATATATCATCTTTATAGTGCATCATTAGAAGTTTTATCTTCTTATCGTAATCTCTTTTATGATAATGAAGGCTGTAAAGAAATAAAAGAAGAGTTAATAGATATGGTAGACCTTTATGCTTTAGCAATATGGTATTTAGATGCTGGTGTTAGTATGTATTATCCTTCTATTTATTTTTATGCAGATAAAGGCTTAGTGGGTATGGAAAATATCCCAAAGATATTTGAGAAGTTTGATTTAAAAGTTAAATGGGGATTAACAAAGAATGGGTCAGGGGAATTTCAAATAGAAGATGGGGAAAAGTTTATAGAGTTAATAAAGCCTTATGTACCTGAATGTATGCTGGGGAAGTTAAATTTTGAATATAAGGATGGGAAGACTAAGAAAGAGATAATACAAGATCAAATAGAAAATGGTTTTAGCATAGAGATGTTGCAAAAAGAATGGGGTGTGGGTTCTGAAACGATGAAAAGGTGGTTATTAAAATTTAATTTGAAACTTAAAGCGATAATAGATTCGGATAGATTAAATAAATTATATTTAGAAGATTTATTAACAGATGATCAAATAGCAAAGCTTTTAAAAAAAGAAGGTATTGCGGATGCTACAGAAAGAAAGGTTAGGGATTTAAGAAAAGAATATGGGATAATAACATTAAGGCAGTATAAGAGAGAAATATTATCTAGGGGTAAAGATTTGAACTTGCAATAAATATATATGGTATTAGTGTTGATAGGGTATCAAATATCTTTGAAAGGAAAAAAGATGTCAAGAACCATAAGAAAAAATCCAAATGGTAAATATATGAGAACGCCAAGAACCACAGGTTCAAAAAGAGAACTTTCATTTAAAGATGAAGAGTTATTTCAATATGGAATTAGACCTGTATCAAAGTTTCAATTTGTCGATGCTTATTCTGATTTAGTAATAAGTGCTATCAAAGAAAGGTCTGTAAATGCTAGATAACATTATTATTGAAAATTTGAAAAAAAAGACTTGCAAGAAATAACAATATTGTTTATGCTTATGAATGGGCAGAGTTCACTTGCTAGTTTTGTTTGTTTCACCTAATCTATTGTGAAATACATTAGGTGGGAAATCTCCTGTTGTGTGAGTGTTGTTTGAAGGCGCTGGTACTCAAAAGGTATTAGCGCCTTTTTTTATTGTAAAAATTGTTTATAAATTCTTTATATATGAATGTATTATGTAATTAAGGTAAACCATTTTCCATCCTATAAGGAAAGAAGGCAAAAATGACAGAAGTAAACTTCAATAAAGGTGTTTTTATTCGTGTGAAGGCAAATACCACCATCCATTTAGGGAAACTTGAAAGAAATTTATATCAAGGTGATGTTGTAGAGTTTGATGGCGTTACATTGAAAGTAGGGAATGAATTGGTAGTAATGCCTGAATTGAAATCAGGTATTAAAAGGGGTTGGTTAACTATCGTAGATCCTGCTGAGTATGTAGAAGAAAAGAAAGCAGTGGCGACACCTGTAGCAATGCCAAAGAAAGAGATGCCTGTACAAAAGGTATATGATGAAGAAAAGTCTGTGGCTGATGTAGGTAAGAAAGAAGTTGTACAAGCTAAGAAATTCCCCATTCAAGTAGAATCACAAGATGATGATATGAAGTCTGTGAATAAGGTAGCTAATAAGAGTGGTGCTGTTATTAATGGCGCATCGAGTGCAATGGATAATGTAAGTTCTCAACAAGGTGCAGAAGCAGTAAAGATTCCATTAAAGACAGCAAGTAAGCAAAAGATGGTAATTTCTGATGGTAGTCAAATTACATCAGAAATGGCAAAGCTTGAGAATTTATCAAGAGAAGCAATTAAAAAGCCTGTTATTGTAGTGGAAGATCAACAAGAAGCAGAAGTTGTTGTTGAAGAATCTATTATTGAGAATCCTATTAGTGAAGAAGCTTTAAGTGAAGCTTTGAATGAAGCAGTAGAAGTAGTGCAAGTAGAAGAACCATCAAGTGAATTAAATCTTGAACCTATTGTAGAAACTACTTCAGCCATGCAAGAAGATTTACAAACACTAGAAGCATTAGAATCAAATCCTTCAACAGGTGCGGTAATCATTGGGGAAGATGAATTTGCATGGGATAAGACAAAGCATTGGCAACATAGAGTAAAATTAGCTGTTGAAAAATATGGTAATAATCCTGAAGCATTGGCAAAGATTAAAGAGATTGAAACTGAAGGCGTTGTTAAAGCTATTGATAAGGCATTAGCTGGTCAATAATAATTGTATTAATACTACTATATGGCGATAAAAAAATAAGGATATTTAGAAATGCTATATAGTATAAGTTTAATTATATTTTGTGCTTTAGTGTATTGGTTTAGATCAAATGCTAAAGTTGTTTTTGATTTACACTGGTCACCTTTAGAATGGTGGGTATATACAAGCTTATTAACTACCTATGCTAATTTAACAGCATGGTGGTATTTAAGGGATGTATATGATATATGGAAAGCTACTCTAATTTGGCAAGTCATTTTGTTTATGATAGAGATGGTGTTAAATACTTATTTCTTTGGATTCAATCCTAAAGCAGTCTTATCTTTAGCTTTAATATTTGTAGCAGTATTGATAGGTTTAACTTAATATCTTATTTATAAAAGCCTTTATTTAAAACACAAATCAATAAAGGCATGAGTATGAAAAAGCAATCAAATAGTCAAGCGAGTTGGAGCTTAATAAGTGAAGGTGTTAATTCAGCTAGGGTAGAAGCGCATCGTATTAGTGTATGTGTAAAACAATTATTAGAAGGTATTAAAGAAAATCCTGAACTAGAAGAAGAATTGCAAAAGCTATGCGGGGATGTATTATTAACAATACCATTAGCATCAGATAATATGGCAAGAGAATTAGATAAGACTACTTATGCTTTAATTAAATTAGGTGAAGGGTTTTATCGTCAAAGATTGCCACATGAAGATAGGGAATTAGTAGATATTGCAAGTAAATTTAATCCTTATCCAAGTGCTAAGAGAATCGCTTCTAGGTATATGAAAAATGATAAATAGATATTCTTATAGGTCAGATGAGTCTTTATCAGGTGTTAAAACATGGGTAAAACCTGAATCAGGTAGAGATACTACTAAACCTGAAAAGAGTAGAGAAGATTATGCAGATGGGAAACCACAAAGGGATAGAGTATTACCTTTACCTAGTGGGCATCCTGAAGGTCGTGATGAACAGCGAGTAGGTCCACCTGTATATAATGCACCATCAGATAGCATGGATAATTCATCAAATTATAGTGTGCCTAGATCACAAAATGCAATAAGTCCAAAGCCAATGGGGAAACCATTACATCAAAGTCCAAGAACGACAGGTGTGCCGGGTGATCAATATGGGCATCCATATATAGATCAAGGGACACTATTAAATCAAAGAAGGACAATGACGGCTGAAGAAGGTAAAGAAGCTAGGATAGAATGGCGACCACCAAGAAGGCAAGATCGCCAACATAAACAAAGGGGTCAAGCTAGAAGGGATGCTAGAAGATATTATCAAAAGAATCGTTTTAGGATAAAACGCAAGGTAAGAGAATATCAGAGAAAGAATCGACCACGATTAAAAATGTACTATGAACAAAGAAGAAAACACCCTGAGAAGTATCGCAGGTTAAAAACAAGGAGAGCAAGTATGCAAGACAAGTTAAGTCTTTTATTAGTGTTATTAGCTGGGTTAAGATCAGCGCATTTAAGTCATTGGACAAGTCATTGGCAAGTAAAAGGTCAACCATATTATGGCGACCATTTATTGATGGATAAGTTATATAATAGTTTACCTGAAGAAATTGACACTTTGGCTGAAAAGATTGTAGCTGAATTTGGAGCAGAAGCTGTTGAGATGACTGCACAAATGGCAGAGATGTCATTACAAATCCAAGCTATTAGTGAAGCTTCAAAAAGTCCATTACATAGAGCATTATGTGTAGAAGAGTTTTTACAAGATTTATTTGAGTATGTCTATGATGAATTAGAAGGTCAAATGTCATTAGGTTTAGATGATTTTATTATGAGTATTGCTAATGATCATGAAACTAATCTATATCTCTTAAAGCAAAGATTTAGATAGTCAATTAATAACCTTATCTACTAATACTAGATAAGGAGTTGTTAAAATGTTATTTAAAAAGAATTTTAGGTTTAAAACGAGTAGTCTTGATTATTGCGATATGGGACAAGACTTTTGTGAAGGGCATAAGAATATACCTAGATATAAGATGCCTGTTATAGAAGGTGATAATTTAAAGATGGTGGTTAAGAATTTACAAAAAGGGTATATAGATTGGAAGAACATACCTAAAAACCCATATACTGCAAAATATCCTAAAGGGTTTAAATATCATGAGAGAAGTGCAGATGGTAGCGCTGGGTATAAAGTAGCAGTGTCTGATAAGATAGAGATAAGCGATCAGGATTTAAAACCTTTACAAAAAGAAATAAACTTAGATAAAGCATATAGCATAGCTGTAGATTATTTAATAAATGGGGATGATGATGATAGTATTATCTTAGTATCTAAAGAAGGGTATATAATAGATGGGCATCATCGCTGGGCGGGTGTTGCATTATTAAATAAGTATGGGGAAGATTTATTATGTGGTGGTAAAAAGTGTAATGAGAAAGAATTGCTTTCTTTGTTAAAAGAAGATTCAGATAAGGGGTTATCATTAACCTTAACTTGCATTATAATAGATTTGCCTGTAGGTGTTTTATTAGATGTTTTAAATGCTTGTACAGATAGTTTAGGTGTATTAAGAAAATCGGTAGATCGAGAAGATGCTAAGAAAGTAAAAAGTCCCTTAGATGCGGATGAAGATTATATATTTGAAAAGATGAAGATAAAAGATATAGAAACAAGCGCTGGTTTTAAAAAGGTGAGAGATAAGGCATTACTAAAAAGAATAGCATCATTAAGAGAAAGATTATTTATTGTAAGGGGCTAATAAAATTATCTAATAGTTTTAATCTAATGGGGTCTTCAATCGTAGATTCTTTAAAGATATTTACTAAGTTATCTTCAATCTTAAATTCTAATTCATAATCCATAAGACCCTTTAAGTCTTCATAATGGATATGCAGGGTATTATCTTTTTGAAAGCAATAAACATAGCTTAGTGTTAGTAATTCATTTAAAAGGATTTTTTGGATTTCTGAATAGGTGTTATCATTAAGGATGCCATAGTCATTAATTAATCGTGGTGGGGAAGAAGAGAAGATAAGAGAATCATCATTAAAATTAAATCTATCAAAAGAAAGGTTAATGAAAGTAACAGGAAAAGGGAGTTTTACATCAATGCAAGATTCTTCAAACCAAAAGATTAACATTTCTTTAATGGTTTTAATAAAATATTCAGTGCTTTGTTTTCTAAGATCTTGTAGCATTTTATCATAATCAACAAACATAAGAGAGCGCCTTAAATGGAAGATAGAGCTAATCAAAGGGATTTAAAGATAATACAAAGAAACCTTGATGCGATTAAAAATCAAATAAGATTTGTACAATCTAAGGCAAATAGGCTTAACAAAAACACAGAACCTTTAAAAAGGATATTAAGACAACTAGATGAATATCTAAAAGAAATAGGAGAGAATAAAGATGCCAATCTATAACTATAAATGTAAAAAATGTGATAGGGAAGTAGTAGTTAAACATAAAATGTCTGATGAATCCCCTAAGCAATGTAATGAAGTAGAACCTAAGACCGAGTGTGATGGTGAATTAGAAAAAGTAATGAGATCAGGTTCTTTCTCATTAAAAGGTGCTGGGTGGTTTAAAGACGGCTATTAGGTTTTTTAGCATCATCGTCATCATCATCTCTTAATGAAAGCTGTACATATTTATCTAAAGCAGTTTGACCTAGAATATAACCTATTTGAATAAAGCCACTTGTTAAGACAATGGTAATAAGAAGAGTAAGATCAGAAGGGTCAATTTTACCTTCAATCTTCCAAAGTAAATAGAACAGTGTAACTTTCCAACCTATTTCACTAATAAGATAAGCGATGAATTTTTTAGATTGCAAAGGCATTTTATCAATTAAGATTTTCATAATGCACTAGAAAGGGAGTTTATATTGAAGCATATAATCTAAGACAGCTAATTCAAATTCCCCATATTGACCTTTAGCTTTAGCTGGGATGACTCTACATTCAATATCATATCTTTCACAAACGATTTGAATATTGCCTAGTCGCCAAAAATCATCTTCTACACAGACAAATAAATCACGATCTTTAAAAAGACCTAATTCAAGCATAGAGATTGGAGATTTAGTAGCACCATCAAGAAACATGAAAATGCCATTACATTGTTCAAGCTTTTCTAATTCCCATTCTACTTGATATCTAAAAGCGGGGTTCTTAGGTGATTGAACCCAAGTACTATCCCATTTCAATCTTCTAGGGTTATAGATAGTGAAAGCAGTATTTAACTCTTTGTTTTGGATTAAGTTAACTGTTTTAGTTTGCCAATCTTCTGATTTACCCATTTCAATAGTACCCGCTAAAAAGATACTAATAGAATTGGGGATAGGTGTTTGATCTTCACTATCAGGGTAAATAGTTTTTACTAATGCCATTGTTTTTTCCTTTATTTGGGAAACCTAATAATAGGTTTATTCATTTTAGATTGGAAGTTATCTTCAATCTGTTGATGGTTAGGTTTGTCTTTCATAATATTAGGGCAATCATCTACAATCGCTTGTAATCGTTCTTGTTCTTCAGGCAACATAGTGGGTAGTAATTCAAGAAAGCCTTTTCTAGCATCAGGATATTCACTAAGCATTTCTTGAATAAGTGAAGCTGGAAGAACAGGTGGGTTAAGATCATCATCTTCAACGCCTTTTAAAGTATTTTGACCTTTATTCCGAAGCCAAAAGTTAATACCTTTACTTTTATTATTATAGACAGCCATAATGCACCTTTTGTTATAAGTGTAAATATTATACTTATAGGTGTATAAAAATTAAGCTTTTATTTCTTCCAATGTTTTTGAATATTAAAATTAGATCTAGATACTGCTTTATATGCAAATCCTACAGAGATAGATGCGCCACCTATAACCCTATTACCATTCTCATCAACCTTAATGTTCATAATGGCTTTTTCAGGTGAGTTATTATCTTGCGCCCATGTGGGAACTTCTTTAATATCATCAGCCCATGCTAAAAGATATTTACTAGCTTCAAAAGGTTCACCTTTGAAATCTGTTCTTAAACCATAAGCATGGATAAGGATACCATAAATATCACAAATTTGAGTTAGCTGGACAACTTGCTCAACAGTTAAGAATTGACATTCATCAATAAAGATAACTTGAATGGGACTATTATTGATAATGTTTAAAGAAACAATCTCATAGAGATTATCTGTATCTGAAATAGAGATAGCATCTTGATTAATGCCAATGCGAGAAGAAACCTTATTAAACCCATCACGACCTGAAGCAATAGAAGGGACAAAGATAAGATGTTTAATATTTCTTTCAGAACAGGCGTGTGCTGAGAGAATAAGAGAAGCAGTTTTACCTGCATTAATGGTGGAGTAGTAAAAGGTAAGCATTAAAAATCCTTATTTACCATCAATAAGGGTGAAATGGTTCTTTTAATTTTATTAGACATTTCACTGACCTTACGATTTTCAATTTTTAAGTTATTGGATATTTGACTTATATTATATCCTAAAAGCATTTGGTCAAATACTTTCTTCATATCTTCAGTTTTACAAAGATTCCTAGCTTCTTCAATTAAGAATTTAGAATCAAAATCATGATTATCTTTAATGAGTCTAAAAAGATCATCTTTTTCTTGTGGGTCATAAATTTTAGAGCGGGTCTTATTCTCTTTATTAAAGATATTAAAGAGAATACATCTACTTACCATAACGATATAAGTAGAGAGAGAAGATTTAGCTGGGTCATAAGGACAATTACCTTTATTACGATGAAGAATACCTAAATAGATTTCTTGTAGCATTTCTTCAGGGTCATACTTAGATTGGATGCACATTTTGGCAAAGTGTTTATAGAAGATAGACTTAATATCATCAATCTTAGCTTCAACATCCACGCCAAGTTTTCTATTAAGTTTAGGTTTTGGTGTATTAGGTTTAATATCAAAGATAGAAACAAGACCAATAAGGTAATCGGGGACTTTGATTTCAAAATAGAGTTCAGGAAGTTTGCCAAACTTCTTTTTAAATTCTTTGGTGTTGATGGATTGCTGGTCAATTAAAAAAATATCATCTTTTTTTTCAACTTTATGTCCACCATGTATTAATTTCATATAAGTATCTTGTAGTACTTGCATGAGTACCTACTTTCTTTAGTTTTAAAAAAAGGAAAAAGACTATGGATTTTATTGAACTAATCCAAAAAGCAAAAGCCTTAAAAGAAAAAGGTTTTGATTCTTATCAAGGTGTAATAGCCAACTATGGTGTAGTAAGAGCTAATGAGATTCTAGGTAATCTTTTAGAAGCTTTTGAACTCGGCTTTAACTTAGATGATTTGAATACACTTTTCAAGAATATTAATTTCTCAACTGATAAAAAAAGTGAAGAAGTTATTGTACAAGAAGACCCCGCACAAGTAGTGGAAGAAACTGCACCTGTAGAAGATAATGCTTTATGGGGTCTTTTAAAAGAGAAGTTTAAGTATTCTTTGGATATTGAAAAGTTTGTAAATGCTTATGAGAATCCAAGCCATCCAACTCTTTTAGATTTGGAAGATCTTTTATTATGCTTAGGTGTAGACAATAAACAAGCAGCATCAAAGATGAAAGGTTTTGCGCCAACGATTAATACTCATTTAGCAATGTTAAATTATGATCGTAAAATCAATGTATCTACTTTAAATTCCTTTAATCCTAGCCAAAGGAATTTGATTGATAAGTCTTCACAATCTGTAAAGGATGTGCTGGGGTTTTTAGGTGTGAAGAGATTCTTACTTGAATATGAACCTTTAGAACCATCTTTTAAGACATTAAATGATTGGCTAAATGTTAGATATACGATTGAAAGAAATGGTCAAGTAGAGCAATGGTTCTTGCCTGATTATCTCTATGAAGAGTTAAGCAATAATGTTAATAGTTTATTGATTAAGTACAATATACAAGGTGATTATCTTTTAAAGAGTTATCTTTCAAAAGAAGAGTTTACCCCTGCGGATGCTTTAGATGTAAATAAAGGCTTTTGTGAGATCGTGTATCGTGATTCGATTTTAGCCTTGTATAATAAAGAAGCATCTTTTCCTAAGATTGTTAAAGATTTTTGTTCAATGAAAGGACATACCTATACAAAGGAATTTGAAGATCATATTTATACTTGTGCATTAAGTACATCAGTAAATAATATGTTCTTTAAACCAGCATTAAGAACAACAGTAAGACCTTTTCATCAACTTGTTCTTTTTCATATTTTAGAGAAAGAAACAACAGAACCAAAAAAGTTAAAAATAGATCGACTATTCCCATAATAAGGTAGAAAATGATTAGTACTATTAATGAGTTAATATTGACCTGTGCAATGCTTGTTAATGGTATAGGTATAGAGCATGATGTAGTTTATCCTAGTGTGTATAATAATTCTTTAGTAGAGATAAACATGGGAGCTATGGAATCTAAAAAAGATAGAATAAGAGCTTGTGTAGAAATAGGCGAGTTAGCTATAAAATCTAATATAGACCCAAGCATGGCAATAGCTATAGCAAAACATGAAAGTAAATTTATCCGCAAGATAGTAGGTGGTTTGGATAGAAGCGCTTTAAAGAAACATGAGATAACAGGTAGTCCTAGTTTAGGTATTATGCAAGTAATACCTAAATGGTGGTGTAAATTGCAAACAGGTAGAGAAGATTGGGATAGTAAAACAGATGTGTTATATATTCCTAAAACACAAAGGTCTTGTAAAAAGAAGAAAAAACAAAATCATTATTTTAATGAAGATTGTGAGAATATCTATTGTGACAAAGAGAATTGTGATTTTATAGAATGTGATTTAGAACAGGCAGGGATAATAGCATTAAGCACCTATATTAATATCTTTAAAAAAGATGCTATTCAAGTTCTATGTCATTATAATTATGGCAATACAAATAAAGCTTGTCCTTCAAAATCTATTAAGTATGCAAATTCAATTATAAGCGATATGGGGAAGATTAATACTTTTAATAAAAGACTCAATAAGAAATCTAAATGGTATATTTATTTTATGTTAATGGTGTCTAATGCACCATTAGAATTAATGCTTGATTCTTCCAATTAAACGAGCAAGTCTTTCTCTCAAAGAACCTTGTCTTAACATACCCTTAAAACTTTCAATAGCAGAGTATGCACTAGGAATAGAGATAGGTTCTTTGGTTTTTAGTTTTTTAATATCTGAACTCACTTGTTCTAAGAAAGTTGACCAACCTGCATCAAATGCTTTTTGACCAGCACTTTGAGTAATAGGGTCGCTATGTGCTTCAGAGATATCATTATAGATATAAAGCAATTCATCAATAAAATCACTAGACCTTACTGTAACAACTTCAATAAGCTTTTTTAAGCTTGTATATAATTTAGCATCTCTTTCAACTCTACCATCCATCAATAAATCTTGTGGATTGTAATCTAATAACTCTAAAAGTTCTTGTTCTTCAGGAGTAGTAGCTAGACCCTTTAAAGAAGCATAATCATAATGAACCTTCATACAAAAGAAAATATGAGCTAATGCTCTTCTTTGTGGTTTAGGTGATCTAATATGTCCCCATCCATAACCTTGAGTGAAAAGATCAATAAATTTATCAACAATGTTTTCATTAATAGTAGTGATTGTAAATGTTTCAGGTGTTTCTGTATCACTTGGCAAAATACCACTAATTTCTTTACCTTCTTCATCGACTAGAGTACTCATAGAAACAGGCGCAACACTTGGTCTATTATATTTCAATCTTTGAGTATAGATAGAGATAGTAGAGAGAATACTAGCAATACAATCTTTATATTTATTAGGAATTTCAAATAAGCTATTAGCTTTAGAAGCTTCTACAGAGTTTTTTAAAATTTTAGGAAGGTTTTGATGAGCTGAACCAGCATGAGCAAAAGGACTATAAGCTTCTCTTCTAACAAATTCACCTTCTGTAACAGGATTCAAACCTGAAAGCATATTATGAACAGCATCTTCAGCTTTATCTACTGATTTAAGAGAAAAGGTAAAGTCCTTAATCATTTTTTCATAGAATTTTTGTTGAGCTAAAACTTGGACATTAAAAAATTCAACAGCAAATCGTTTAGCCAATAGTTTGGCTTTTATACCTTTAAGTTCAAATCTATCTACAATAAGATTAGCTACCATAGTGACCATATCGCCTGATGCTTTCATTGCCATAGTAGTTTTAGCGAAGTCATCTTCTTCATTAACAACACCATAGATAAAACTAAAAGCAATCATTTCATTATAAGTATCGGCAGAAGCTTTTCTTAAGAGAGAAGCTTTTCTTAAATTTGTTTCATTTCTTGCTTGTAAAAGCAAATCGTGCGCTTTCTTTAACATTAGAAATACCTTTCTTTTTTTATATACATATTGACAAAATGAAAGAAAATAGATAAAGTATTAAGAAAGCACGACCCTAAAGAAATTTGTCAACGCTTTTCCAAAACCACATAACCCTAAATGGAGTAATAGAAATGCTATCTCTTAAAAGCCTTATTTTATCTGAATTATCTTGCTTTAATAGAAACTTAGAAGAAGACACAAAGCAAACTCAAGAACCTAACCAAGAAGATTTTTATCTTTTAATTGAAAGAAATAAGACAAATCTTATTAACAAGATGAATCAAGAAGAACAAGTTTTAATCGTTGAAGAACCTGT
>JACCDX010049406.1_pt1 | contig 20754 bp, 23 predicted proteins | sample 7449681 | NCBI WGS metagenome assembly JACCDX01 (sample SAMN15323450, study PRJNA562643) | freshwater metagenome | isolation source: river surface water | place: USA:Blue River Watershed | collected 2017-08-18
CAAAGCGCAGAAAGCCCTTGCGGTTCCTGCAAGTCTCCAAACTGCTCCTCCTAGTCTCACACGCCCTGAGGAGTCAGGATTTCGCCCCTGCCATATTCATCATCCTTGTGCTACCTGGGTTCGTGAATCCATTGACAATTATGATTTTACCGCCAATTTAGCCATTGCCTTGGCCAAAGAGTTTCGGTACCGCTACCCCAAAAAGGGTGCCCATGAATGTGAAAAACACGCTCATTGGCTGAAATGGAATCCACCCATGGAGATTCCCTGTATTCCTTTCACACCCTTTGTTCTTGCAATGGATGATCAATACAAGAAACCAGATCCTGTGGAAGCCTATCGCAATTACTATCTCACCTCCAAAAAAGAACGTGGTCTTTTAGAGTATAAATATCGTCCAGCACCCTTATGGGTTCGCACGAGTACTGTTGTCTAAGACTAGTGTAATGGACGTAGGTTTGGCAGGATAAGCGAACAACTGATTTGTTGTTGGACTACTGACACCCACAATATGAAACAAACTCAACGTAGAATATTGTTCATCGCTTTTTAATGTGCTGATAGTAGAGACATCATTGATCAAAAACCTGTATTTTTCAGTGAAAAAGAAGGGCAAATTGACAGGATTGGCATTTAAAATATAGTAGGCAATATTTTCCTGGGCAACAATACTCGTTGTGTTCAAGGACACGCCCTTCACTAAACAGGTACTAAAATCATATTGAATTGACCGTCCATCATAATAGCCAAACTGTAAATTGGCTTTGAACTCAATATCAAGATTTGTTGTGGACACAATCATTTGGTTTCGCAATTGATTTCCCAGATCAAACTGGAAAGTTTGAATGGAAGCAAACGGTCCCAAATTGGAATACAAGAAGCCTGACGTATTCCAATTTCCCACCAATTCATTGGAAAAGGTGGAGCGGAATGTGGATGTCAACGAAGAGACAAATCCAAAGGAAGGTAGAGCATTCACAGTACTGTAAAGAGAGGGGGCAGAAATATATCCTACCGTGCCTAAACTATCAACTGTACTCCAAAGGGAGGCAGTGGATACATATCCTGCAGATCCTAGACCAATGACAGTACTCGGGAATGCAGTATCAAAGGTACTGGCAAAACTTGTGGAGGAAATATAGCCCAAGGAACCTAGACCTGTAAGGCTGCTGAGCAATTGCGAGGAAGAGATATAGTCAGAGGATCCAAGACCTTCTACCGTGCTTGTCAATTGTGTAGAGGAGACGTAGCCAGAGGAGCCAAGACCTATAATGGAACTCGTAACAGTATCACCAATCACAAAACTGGACAGGTATCCTAATGTACCTAGACCATCAATTGTGCTTGTTAAATAACTTGTACTGACATATCCAGAGGTTCCTAAGCCTGCCACTGTGCTCGGTAAGAAAAAACTGGCGCTGCTGGGAAGATTGGATGTAAAATAGCCAATGGTGGAGACCAATTCACCTTCCAGAGTGCTTTGCAGAGCCGGAAGATCGGGGACCCCTATTGTACTTAAGGCAAGATTAAGACTCGTAAACGATACAACACCTTTCGTAAGGGCTGTCAAAACAAACCCTGTCGAAAAAGGTGAGTTTGAGAGGTCATATGAAAAGATTCGTCGCAAAGTGATTGAATCTGTATCATATGTTTTTCTTGACGAGACAAAACTCATTCTATTCTAACAGAAGAGTTCTCACTGAGCAAAATCTACTTAACGCCCTTGGAGACCCTCCAATGTGGAAAGGATATAAGTTTGTGTTCCTTTTAAGGTTTCAATCTCTATACGCTGTCCTTGAATTGTGGAATTCATCAGTTCTTTGTCGTGGATTGTCTTCTTCACTGCACCAAACAATGACATATTCAATTGATCCACATTCAAACTGAGAAGATCATTAAATCCGTATCCAGATCCACTGTTGACTGCCTTGGGAATTATACTTGAGACTTCTTGAGCAACAAAACCTAAAACGCGTGTGTCCTGAATCTGGGCCTGTTCAATGTAAGTGGAAATATATTGGAAACGGCGGAGGCGGACATTTTTGATGTCTGAATAACACCACTCAAGGTCCGCATCTACAATATTATCCTTCAGCCGTTGATCGGAAAAGATATCCCACAAAGATCCTGTAGGTTTGTACGCATTTCCTTGGAGAAGTGCAAGACGTACACTGGAAGGATTTGCAAACGAACCAATTGTTGAAAAACTGGATAATGTTCCCACAATGATCGTAGAGGCTTTGATTACACCATTCACATCAAGTGTTACATTGGGTGAGTTGCACATTACACCGACAAAACCACGAGCATCCACACGAAGTGTATTGTTAAAATTAATGGTGGAGGTGGTCATAAAGATTTGGTTTGTTGAGTTCAGGTACAAAGGTGCAGTATCAGGAAGAATGTCTAAATTGCCTTGGCTATAACTCATTGGGCCTGGGTTGTAATGGGCTCTTGCACCATTTGTTAAAGGGACAGCGCCCACAGCATTTGCCCAAATGGCTCCATCCGCACTCCATTTGATTGTACCTCCACCTTGACCTAATGCATTCCAAACTTTGCCATTCCAACTCAATCCAACGCAGTTTGTTGTAAATGCACCCAACGTTGAATCAATCCAATTGATACCATCAAAACTGTACTTTAATGTATTTCCTCCGTGTCCACCTGCTACCCAGTAATTACCATTCCAAGCCACCGCATAACATCCAATTGGAAAACCACCATTGGTATTGCTCCAGTTAATTCCATCCAAACTGTATTTTATATTGTTTCCACCAGGTTGACCCCCTGCTATCCATAATTGTCCATTCCATCCTATGGCTTGACCATACGATCCAACTATATTTCCTGTTGCATTTGTCCAATTTTTTCCATCATAACTGTATTTTATCGTATTGGTTGCGTGACCTACTGCAATAAACATATATCCATTAAATGCAAGTCCTAGACAGGTATTGTTGAACCCATTTGTACCATTATACCAAGTTATTCCATCAAAACTGTATTTGAGTGTATTCGAATCGGCAGGACTGTTGATACCACCTCCAACCCAAATACCATTGCCCCAAGCAAGTGCATTAAAGGTTTGACTATACACACTTGCGGCGCGAACTGACCAATTGATTCCATCGTAACTAATATAGACAGAGGGACCACCAGCGAGTAGCCAATAGTCTCCGTTAAAGCGAATGGAACCTGCATTTACTCCTGCTGAAAAATTTGTGGGTTGCCAAACAATACCATCACTACTGTATACTACTCTCTGATCACCCGTTGCAAATGTTAATGTGCTTGCTCTATACACATCAACTGAATACATTGTCGAGGCGACTAAGAATTGTGTCGTGAAGGAAGAACCATAGATAGAGGAAACTGTGGATGGAAATCCAGGATTGGCTTGTAGATTCCGTACAGTTGACGTTAGGGAGAGAGTCGATACATAGTTTGCCGATCCTAACCCTGTGACAGTGGAAAACAAAGAACCCGTCGAGATCCCAATGCCTGCAAAGGTAGAGGTTAGAGAGGCAGTAGAAACATAATTCGCAGATCCCAACCCTCTAACAGTAGAGAACAAGGAACCCGTGGAAATTCCAATGCCAGCAAAGGTAGAGGTTAAGGAAGCAGTGGACACATAGTTTGCCGATCCTAAGCCTGTCACAGTGGAGACCAAGGAACCCGTGGAGATACCAATTCCAGCAAAGGTCGATGTTAACGAAGCAGTGGACACATAGTTTGCTGATCCTAGACCCCTTACTGTAGAGAACAATGAACCCGTGGAAATTCCAATACCCGCAAAGGTTGATGCTAAGGAGGCGGATGAGACATAGTTCACAGATCCAAGACCCACAATACTCGATACAAGTGAGAGTGTTGAAATATAGTCAGACGATCCAAGGCCCTCCACAGTGGATGTTAGGGAGCCTGAATTCAAATTAATTCCTTGCACAGTCGAGACGAGTGAGGCAGTCGAAACATAATCAGAAGAACCTAGACCTTCAACTGTCGATGTCAAGGAGCCTGAATTGAGACTAATGCCTTCAACAGTAGAGACTAATGACGCAGTGGAAATGTATCCAATAGATCCCAGACCCTCAACTGTTGATGTTAAGGATCCAGAATTTAGACTAATTCCCTGAACCGTTGATACCAAAGATGCTGTGGAGATATAGTCTGAAGACCCTAAGCCTGCTATAGTGGAGACCAGTGATGCAGTGGAAATATAATCAGAAGATCCTAAGCCTTCCACAGTCGATGTTAAAGAACCTGAATTGAGACTAATGCCTTGCACGGTGGAGACAAGGGAGGCTGTGGAAATATAGTCAGACGATCCTAGACCTTCGACAGTGGATGTTAAAGAGCCTGAATTGAGACTAATACCCTGAACAGTGGAAACAAGAGAGGCTGTGGAAATATAGCCATAGGTTCCCAAATTATCAATTGTGGAGAACAAACTGATCGTAGTGACAAGACCAATATTTTCAGATGTTGTCACTGCACCTTCAATATACGTGGGTCCTGCCAGATAAATGGCACCACGAAGAATGGTACTACCTGATGCAGTCAATGTGGCGGGTCCAAACACTTCCAAGGAATACGTTGAAATGGCTCCTGTGTTAAAAATACTAGACGTTTCAAGTGTACTAACAGAAGACAAAAATCCTAAGGATCCAAGCCCTTCAATGGTCGAATTAAATTGATCAATGCCGACTACTGCGCCACCACCGGTTGACAAATAGCCTGCAGAACCCAATCCTGCCACTGTACTTGTAAAATCATATTGTTCTTGATCAAAAGTGACACGAGCGTTAATTAAACCTGTCAATGTATAGAACTGTTCACCTGTCGACATAGCAAGCGCATTGATACTCGACACAACTGAAGAGAAGGAAAATCCTCCAATTGAAGATAAACTTGTAATTGTGGATGCAAAGACAGAATAGGGTGTGTACAAACTGCTCACTGTGCTCAAACTGCTTGGATAAGCACCATAGGCATTTGCACTAATATCCAAATAGCCTTTGCTTGTAAAGGTACTAATGGTAAAGAAGACTGAATTGGTTGTGACATTTGTACTCAAATGAATATCATTGTATCCGATAAAACGAAGAAGTGTAGAGGGAGAGTTGGCTGTAATAAAATCCCCAGTCCATCCTTGCAATGACGATGTAATACTGGAGGCTTCCTGAGTCACTTTTAGTTGATAAAACCCATATTGCCCTGTGGATACAATGTAAGGATTTGAAACAGGTCCATCAATAAACAGTGTATTGGTTGCAGGATCGCTGCGGGCTTGAATGGCTCCTGTTGTAGCCACTCGTATAGAAGGATTCAATGTATTGTTCGCAAAAGCATAAAATGCATTTTCTCCACTCACATCCACATTTGTAAAGGCTTTTCCATAGATAGTTGTCTGATTAGAACCTGCTGCTCCATTGACCATTCCAATGCCTTCACCAGCCAACAGGCGAAAGCGATTGTAACTCAAATCTGCCGTATAGGTTCCACCTGATGTAATAATTTCATTGAATGCAGGATTCTGCCCCAAACTGCTTGGAATCGCCCAATAGGTGCCCCCTGCTCCATCAGCAGTTAACACACGCAAGGCTGGAATGTTTGAATTCACGACATCCTTTGCGAACACAGTGCGCAAAGTTATGACGTCCGTATCATATGTTCTTCGGCTAGATGCCATATCCTCTATTGATTTAGGGTAGATTCTGAATGGATAAAAACAACGAATTGGTGGAGCCCACTCGAACATCAATATTGCAATTCTTAAATCCATTCGTTGTATCAAATGTTAAACTACTGACTAAATTATGACAGAAGATGTAAGGATCCGTGTAATTATTCACAATTACACTTCCTGGTATCTGCAGTTTAATCGGTTGTTGATAGAGATTTCCAAACGCATTGGATGTATTGTTGCCATAGACCCAAGAGCCTGCTTGATTGTCTGTCAAATAGTTGCCTGTTCCATATTGCAAGAAACTGCTCATAGAAGTCATTAGGTAGCCAGAGGCTCCTTGATAAATCCCTGAGAAGACAAAGGAGGGAAAATAATCCAAATAGACACGACTATTGGTTGTAATGTAGGATGAAAACTGATCCAAATGAATCCGCGCCGTGGAAAACATCATACTACGAGGAGGAGTACCATTGTAGGTTGTGGCAGTTATTTGCCCATTGGTCCCTTCATAGGTAATCGAGGAAAAGACAAAGGAACTGAGATAGACAACATTCGCTACACTGGAAAATACAATAGTGCCCCCATTGATTGTAACACTTCCAGCATTGTCAATATAAATCGCTGCCGCAAAGTTTGTACTTAATCCTGCTGCAGTACTGACTAAAGCGCCTGTGGAGACATAAGTCTCAGGAGAAAAGATAGAACTTACTGTGCTTATCAGTTGAGATGTACTAATGTAGCCTGCCGACGCAAGTCCTTGAACTGTGCTCTGTAATTGTGTTGAACTGATGTAGCCAGCCGATCCTAGACCTCGGGTTGTGCTTGCAAGAGTTGACCATAACGATGTGGAGACAGTTTGAAGGGAACTCAAGAGTTGTGTGGAGGAAATATATCCAATGGAGCCAAGGCCTCCAACAGTGCTCAACAATTGGGTGGATGAGATATACCCAGCAGATCCTAATCCTTGCACTGTGCTTATGAGATTGTCATTGGGTAAAAACCCTGCAGTCGTGCTGATTAAATTGCCTGTGGAAATGTACCGAGACGGGTCCAAAAACCAGCCTGTCGTACTCACAAGAGACAATGTACTCACATAGTCACTGGACCCTAATCCTTCCACCGTGGATGTCAAATTCTCAAGATAGATGCCTGTTGAAATATAGGAAAGTCCTAAGACTGTGCTCAACGACGACAAGCCTGCTTGATATTGGTAATCAATGGTAGAAACTGTACTGGAAAGACTGCTTAAATTCGAGGTTAAATTAAAGATTGTACTCGGAAGATAGCCCACCCCAGGGCCTGCAGTACTCAGATTTTGAAAAGGATTCATCCAAACCAATCCACCAATTCCATCCGTAGTCACAATAAAATTAGTCGATATAGGAAGATTTGTATCGGGATTGAGGGCAAATAAAGTTCTCAATATTAACATTTCAGTATCATATGAACGACGTAATTGTGAAAAGGGGTCCATACGGCAGGTCTCTTTTCCACCATAAGAAGTTTTGAAGCGTACTCTTTCACAACATAAAGTATTTCTAGAGGTAGGTATAGAATGACCGCTGGAGGTGGCCTTTTACAATTAGTAGCAAGAGGAAAACAGGATATCTTTCTGACCGGAAATCCTCAAATCACTTGGTTTAAAATGGTCTACAGACGCTATACAAACTTTGCGGTGGAATCAATGCCTATGTATTTTGATGGTGACCCAGATTTTGGCAAGAAATTAACCTGTCTAATTCCACGACGGGGAGATCTCCTTGGCCAAGTCTTTTTGGAAGTGACTCTTCCTGCCCTTACATTGGCTGGAACGACCGATCCTGTCTCTTACGTAAATGCCATTGGCCACGCACTCATTGCTGAAATCAGCATTGATATTGGAGAACAGGAAATTGACAAACAGACAGGAGAATGGATGGAAATTTGGTCCAATTTAACGACAACTGAAGATTTGAAATTTGGATTCTATGATATGATTGGCAAAGTGGATGGATACATTCCACCCACATTGTATGGTCCTCTCAAACTCTATATTCCTTTGCGCTTCTGGTTCTGCAAAAACCCCGGGCTCTTCCTTCCTCTCCTTGCTCTTCAATATCACCCTATTCGTCTCAATGTAACACTCAGACCGCTCCAAAAACTCTTCTACACTACTGATCTCCAAACGAATTGCGATACCTTGGCTGTCAATCCTGCCAAGATTACCAATATGCAATTATGGGGAGACTATGTATACCTTGATGTGGAAGAGAGACGGCGCTTTGTTTCCAATGCTCACGAATACTTGATTGAACAGATCCAATATACACCGAGCATTGGTCTTCCTGAATCAGGAAATCAATTCCAGTGTCGTGTGGAATTTAATCATCCGATCCGTGAATTTGTCTTTGTTCTTCAACGAAATATTATGGAGAGTTATCACGAATGGTTTAATTACAGCAATTTGCCAATTCAACAGGTGGGTCGACGAACCGATTTGTTAGCCTCTGCTATTTTACAGTTGGATGGACAAGACAGGTTCCAGGAACGTGATGCAGGCTATTTCCGTTTAGTCCAGCCTTGGCAACGACACACTGTCATTCCCAACGAAGATTTCATTTATTTGTACAGTTTTGCACTCAGACCAGAAGATTTACAGCCCACCGGTTCGATGAATGCAAGCCGCATTGACAGTATTGTTTGGCAATTAACAACCAATCAGACAAGTGTTCCTGCAAGAGGAAACTGTTCCACGCGCATTTATGCCACCAATCACAATGTTCTTCGTGTTGTGGATGGATTTGGTGGTTTACTCTTTACCATCTAAATAGGCATCTCTAAAAAGAAGAGATGGGATTCTATACCTATGAACTCAAATGTGGTTGTGTAGAAGTCACAAGCACATTAGAGAAAGAACCAAAGACATTTACATTAACCTATTGTAAAACTCACAAGCCAATGGATAGTGAACCTCCTCCGCAGAAACAGACGGAAAAAGAGAAAAAATCAGAAAGACGAGTACTAAATAGCAATGGAGACACCTCCTAGTTATCCAGTATACACATCAGGAAAATTCTGGGGAGGCACTGTGCTTCCGTTTTGGGTCTTGATGGTGGTGACAGCACTTCCCTTTACAGGGTTTTTTGGAATTGACCACTTACTCTTCCGCTCTCCCTCTACGGCTATTCTAAAATTTCTTACAAATGTATTTACATTGGGATTCTGGTATATGTATGATATTGTCCAAGTCTTTACTGATAAATCATTTATCAAGGAGTATGGGTTATCCAAACCTGGGTCAGGTCCCGCTGGAATGGGATTGGATTATTTTCGAGGGATAACCAAAGACAAAGATACCCTTGCACCGAGCAAATCAGGCGCTTTGTCTATAGTCTTTTTCATTCTCTACCTCTTCACCTCTCTTGTACCCTTTGGTGTAAGCAACTTTATTGCAGGAGATACGGAAGGTGGAATTGCCAAATTCCTTCTGTCCTTTGGGTTATGGGGTATCTTCTGGATTCCCTTCCTCTTTGTGGCAGGATTCTTTGAAGTCTTCCGCAACATTACTGAACCTGAAAAGATCTTCACGGAAGGTGCCATCCGACCCACACCTCTCAATTTCCTCTTAAATCCCAATGGCTATTCTCCCAATCTAATGAACCCTGAAACTATTGAGAAAGAAAAGGGCAAAGCAGGATTTAGTCTGTATTCCTCTTTCATTCAACCGGTTCTTTCCTTCTTTGGATTTCCCGATCCAAAAGAAATTTTAGATACGACAAAGTGTCAAGTTGTGCCTCCTATTGAAGCAACGGTTACGGCAGCAAAAACTGCTGCGAATGGACTTACAAAAGTGGCTGGAACCGTGCCTCAAATTGCAGCCGAGGCTACAGAAAAACTGTCTGCCTTTACGGATCCTGAGAAACTCAAAGCCGCTGCAGCCAAAGTTCAAGCAGGAGGTGGTCTCCTAGGTGATTCATCCTTGGGTGATACTCTCTTTGTAGGTGGTCTTGGATTTTTAATTGTTGGCGGGCTTCTTGCAGCCTTTCTTAGAAAAACCCTAAGAAGAAAAGATGGAGACAAAGCCCTTGATGACCGCCCTTCCCAGCCACACTTACTTTGAACAACTGCTAGGAAAAGGCGAACCTACTGAAGAGCCTCTGCCTTCCCTTGCTGTTGTCTATTTTACAGCCACCTGGTGTAAAAAATGCAAAACATTTGATCTGCCTAAGATAATGTCTGCCTTACCACACGCCACTTGGTATAAAAATGATATTGATGAAAATGAAAACAGTTACGCCTATTCCAGTTTGAGATCCATTCCTAGTTTTGTTGTCATCAAAGACAAAAAGTATATGGGAAAGTTTGACAGAGAGTCCAAAGAAGGTGTCACAGAAGAAAATATTATTGCCTGGCTAAAACAGTTTATCTAAATCAATCAGATGAATGCAGAGATTGTAATAGTTGGAGCAGGAATAGCAGGTCTGCGGTGTGGTATTGAACTTCTACACAAGAGGCCTAAGAGTACTGTTGTGATTCTTGAAAAATACAATTACAAAGGAGGTCGTGTTGTGACCTACAAAAAAACATTAGAGGATGTGAAAGGAAAATGCACACACCTTCAATGGGAAAATGATGCAGGCCGTGTGCATTCATCCCATACCAAAGTGCTGGATCTTGTGAAAAAGTACAAACTTTCAACACTACCCTTATCCACTGAACAATTCTACACAACAACGGGAGAACTTCAACCGAGCCAATTTGAAGATTTAATGCACATATTTGGACCTTCCCTTCGCGACATCGAACCTTCTCTCCTTGGAACACATACTCTGCGAGAGTTGTTTGAACTGATTTTGAAAGACAAGACAGATGCGTTTTTGGATCAATTTCCCTACAGAGCAGAAGTGGATACACTTCGCGCAGACCTCGGGTTGCAATCCTTTCAAGACGAAATGGGAACATATCAGGGATATGTCGTTGTAAAAGAAGGTCTCTCCGCAATCATTCAAGGTATGGTCAAAGAATTTGAGACGCTAGGGGGACATATCTTCCTCAATCACACTGTCACAGACATTCAAAAGGAAAACGATACGTATTTGGTTCGCAGCAAAACAAAAGCAGGGGATGTTGTGTGGGAAACTAAGAAAGTCATCTGTGCATTGCACGCTGAGGCCTTGAAGCAAATCCCCTGTTTTTCCAAATGGTCAACTCTCAAGCATTTGAAGATGGAACCATTGCTTCGTGTCTATGCTGTCTTTCCAACAGAGAAAGGCAAATCCTGGTTTTCTGAGATTGGACGAACTGTCTCTCCAGGACCCATTCGCTACTTTATTCCCATCAATCCTTCGTGTGGAATTGTGATGCTGTCCTATACAGATGGGAAAGATGCTCGCCATTTACAAAAAATTCTTGAAAAAGGAGAGGACCATCTTGAAGAGTATTTGATGAAGGAGATCCGAACGATGTTCCCTCAGCATAGCATTCCTGAACCTGTCTTTTTCAAAACCCATCCTTGGTTTGAAGGTTGTACCTATTGGCTTCCAGGATTGTACGATCCTGTGCAACTTTCCGAAGATGCCCTGCAACCCTTTCCCGAAAGAATGCCTGATGTGCATTGCTGTGGAGAAAGTTTCTCATTACGACAGGCGTGGATGGAAGGAGCATTAGAACACGCAGATCGATTGATAAAAAAGTTTTTCTAGCACTCAGGGCTCATCTGTATAATATACATTCTTGAGACCATACTCGGTCTGGCACTTCTCAAGAAAGATCTGACAATCGTGACACGGCTTGGAAAACCGAAAGTACCTCTCACCTGTCATCCGATTCTCGTGAATATTCATCACAAAGAGGTCGCACCCCTTCAACTTGCTCAAATCTCCGAACTGCTTAATCACATTCCTCTCCGCGTGAATTGTATACTTGGCATACCCACAACCCCTCGAACGGGATCCGACACGGTTGCTTGCGATGGCCAGAATCTTTCCGCGCCTCATCAGCATAGCGAGATGGAAACTTGTCCGTGTCATTTGCCTCAACTTCATTGTATTGGGATCCTCCAGGAAATTCTCCAAGAGGGAATAATCGCTCTGCCTCACTGGCCTTGACATTATAGTTTGTAGTACACTTTCCAATCAAGATTAGAGATTCAATTTTTTTCCTTTGTAAACATAGAATGGATACCTATGAAGTGCATGTACCGTGTGGCCAAAAGGTCATTGTGATTTGTAAGGAAAAAGGTGAAGAGGTGAAAGTTGTCAAGAATGGAGAACCTGTATACGGCGAAAAGAATCCCAATAAAAACCTTCCCCGATTTGTGGAAGAGAATGACAATGACAATGATGGAGAGGCACCTGAGGCTGAACAGGCAGACGATGCGGAAAAGGCTCCTGCTACGGATCAAAAAAATTCTAATGAGAATGTAGAAAACAACATGGCTGGTGGTAAGAAGTCTAGACGCAACAATGCTCGCAAGGCGAATGCAACTCGTCGCAAGGGTCAAGCGGGTGGAAAGCGCGGTCCTAACGGCTACATGAAGTTTGCCAACAAGATTCGCCCTCAGATCTTGAAGGAACACCCCGAACTCAAGAGTGATGTTGTGGGTGTGGCGCGCAAGATTGGTGAGAAGTGGCGCTCGTTGAGTGATGCGGAGAAGAAGAAGTATTAAATATTCTACTATGTTTGGACACCAAACTGGATAGAATCTATCATCGTCTACCTATAAAAGGGATTGAGATGAACCCCCTTCCAATATTTGCAAAATAAGCGTTGATTTACTTACCGCATCAAATTGATTACGATGGATTGTCTTGCTAAACGATCGGCTTCTGTATTTCCATCAAAGGGAAATTCGTGTTCACGTCCTTTCTGATGCGCCCTTACGTGACGTAGGCGAACGCGAGACATTCTCGCTAATTTCTCATAGACCGGTTTAATCAAATCAACATTTTGAATCAATCCTCCATCACTCTTTTTCCACCCATTTCGTCGCCATCCTGTTGCCCATTTTGTTAAACAATGGATACTGTATTCCGAATCGGACCAAATACAATACTCATCAAAATCCCGTGACCACTCCGACTCGTGAGTCTCAATCAGATCCAATGCAGCCTGAATGGCTCGGAGTTCTCCCCGATTGTTTGTTTGGGGCTCTGTGCGAAGTAGAGGTTGACTAATATCCAATCCTAATCCTTTCTTTGAATACACGTGCACAGCAAATCCTGCTTTGGCCCCTTTCCGTCCATTGTCTGAACAAGCCCCGTCCGTAAAGATATGAAAGGTTCGGGGACTTACGACTTCAGCGGTAGGAGCAAAGAATGGAGTCGGCTTTTGCTCCTGTTTTACTTGTTCTTGTTCTTGTTGTTCTTCAACTTTGCCAAAATATTTATCTAGAAAACCTTTTACTGACATAGGAATGGATTCACACCTACTGCTTAGCCTCTTTCATATTTTTGCTGTCGTTCCGCTGTTTCTCTATGTTGCGATCATAAAGGCCAATACAGTCACAGGCGTCTATGGATTCTTACTTGTGTTAGGAGCAATTCTAATCTTGTATCACGGATACAAGGCGTGGACTCGCTACCTCTCTGGTTCGTCTGCCATTTGGATCAATCTCATTCACGTGTTGTATGTAGCACCCCTTTTGATCTATATCGGATACAGAGAGCGTGATACACCTCGGTATGCCTATGAACTCTTGGCTCTCATCACCTTTGCGGCCCTTGGATATCACACCTATTATTTAATCATTTCTATGAATGTCTTTATGGATGATAGCAAAAAATGAGTGAAGAGAATCGTTGCCTAGAGCAGAGTTTCAACTTCTTTACTTTCAATTAAATCAAATGCGACTAGGCATTTAAGAATATGATAGTAAAAGGCCGATGGGCTTTTAAAATCTTTTGTACAGCAAACACAATGATGAGACTTCTTATCACCAGTGATTGTTGTTTCAAGATGATTTTCAACAGCGTGAGAGAAATGACGCCGTGCAACGTGAATTAAACAATTGCCTTTGGTAATACTTTGAAATGCACAATCTTTGAATGGGCATTTGAACATATTTTCTTTTTCTTTGAGTTGCTCTGGATGACGAGCCCTCATATGATTTAAAAGAGTTTGCTTTTGTGCAAATCCACATTTGCAGAGCAGACATTCATAAGGGAAATCATTTGTATGTTTCTTCATATGATAGTGCATCGTTGATTGATGAGTTGAAGGTGTCCTATAATCGCATTTTTCACAGAGATAATGTCCATCGGCATCACGTTTGTATACGAGCGTTTCATTTGATTTGGTTTGGGGCATAGATCTTGCAGAGAAGTAACCGATGCCAAAGTTCAATTTTTTATAGAGCCTCTTAGGTCTAAAAATAAGAACCTATTTAGTCTAGTATGCATATTCTAACATTAGCCATTGGCAATGATTACCGAAAATGCTTGACCAAAGGCCTGCGATCCAAACAGGCCTATGCAGACAAGCACGGATATACTTACATTCAAGGCAACGAAGAGTTCTGGGATCGAGACCGACCCATTTCGTGGTCCAAAGTACCCTTTTTGCTGTCCCATTTAGAAAAATTGCCAGAAGGAGAACTTGTCTGGCTAAGTGATGCGGATGTACTGATTACCAATCTTGAACTCAAATTTGAAGATCACGTTATCCCTTTGTTTCCCACTGATAAAGATATGTTAATGACCTATGATTCCTGTGGCCACGTGAATGCTGGAAATATTCTAATGCGAAATTCACCTTGGGTCCGTGACTTTTGGAAGCGTGTCTATGATCAAACCGACGTCATCTATCATATTTGGTGGGAAAATGCTGGAATTCTCAAATTAATGGAAATGAATGAAAGCGATCGGACTCATATTGCCATTACAAGGGAGCACAAACGGTTCAATGCCTATTTGATGGGTCTTCCTGATCAACCTTTATGGGAACCTGGTGATTTCTTGGTTCACTTTGCAGGTGTCTACACTCCCGAAACAATGCGAGATCTCATTGAAGAGATAGAATCAGGAAAGGTACCCAGACTCTCTATGTTCTAAGTAGATGGACTCCTTTCTAATTCTTGGACATGGAATTGAATCCCCTATTGAATTTGAGGAACGAAATGTCATTCCTGAAGGATATACATTGGTAACAATTGCTGAATGTGGGATTATTACAACAATTGATGATGTCTGTCCAATGGTGCGAGCCTTTTCAGATCCTACGAACAAAGAACTCTTCGCACAGCCCCGACGGAACAAAGCCAAAATCAAAGAGTTTCTGAATGGAAAAGATATTCATATTTTTGAACCAGGGGATCGCTATCCAAATTTGATGCTTCAGATGTTTCTCGATTGGAACAGGAATGACTCTGTAAGTATTTTCAAGAGTGGTCTTTATAAGTATCCCATTTCTAAAGAGGAATTTGCGATTGGGAAAGGGAGAACCTATTGTGATCTCCTGTTCAAGTCAATTGGACCTTATGAGGGTTTCCTTTCGACAATGCCTGACGACTTTAATGCAAATGAAATGTTTAAAGGAAGTCTTTATCCTACACCTGCACAGGTAGACGCTGAGATTGAGAAATTCAAGCGACGATCCGATAGAGTAAAAAATGCATTAACAGTACCTCTTGAAACTCTCTTTCAGGCGGGTGGACCAGGTGTCTATTACTATGTAGTCTGTCGTCATCCGAAGAACGTAGCCTCACCCAATCAATTTATGCAAGAGACACTTCAACTCTTAAACAATAGCCAATTCAAGCCTTTTTATACCAAAAATTGGATCTCCAAACTCAACACTCTGATTCCTTTGCTTGAGGAATTCAAGACTACGCGGAATCCAGCATATTGGAATTATAAACAACTTGAAAAACTGATTGAGGATTACAAGAGGCTGCAAAAAGTTCCTGCCATTCGCAGAAAGTCCATTGCACAACAAGAAGGAAAAGGACGACCGACACGAAAGCGAAAGATAAATAGACGAAAGACGCGGAGATCACGATAATTATCGTTGTTTCTTGGTTTGCTGATGAAGCAGATCTCTTGCAAGAAACCAAAGTTGCACAAGAACAACGCCAAGTGTATAATACAGGACAACCAGAAGGACTCCCAGCATCTGGCACCCGGTTTTCACTTGAGATCGCATTACTCGTCTGGTTCTCTCCACATCTCTCAATTTTATTTCTTCGCGTAAAGTATAGAAATGAACTCAACTGATGCCTCTGGGAATGAAGTCGCGGTCGGTGGCCGTCGTCGTCGCAACAATGTAACAATGCGCAAGCGCAGAAACAATATGACTATGCGTCGCAACAATATGCGTCGTAACAATATGTACGGTGGTTCTGATGACGCCGTTTTGGATGCCTCTGGCAATGAAATGATGTCGGGTGGTCGTCGTCGTCGCAACAATGTCACTATGCGTAAGAACAATATGATGGGTGGTGCGATGGTGACTGTAGGTACCAAGGCCCAAGTGTGGCACGGCACGGCCAAGCACACTTCCGGTGGCTTGACCAAGAAGGATTTGATGAAGACCAAGAAGGGTCGCATTGTTTCCAAGAAGAAACACGCTGCTGGTCAAAAGGCGATCAAGAAACTCAAGAAGATGGGTTATGTCGCTAAGAAGGGCACGTTCAAGTTGTTTAAGAAGCAATAATCGGCACGATTATTGCTGCACTCTCGCCAAAAATCTAACAGATTTTTGGCTCAAGAAGCAATAAGCATCTTAAAGAAAAAAATTGAATATTGAACACTCGTTTTGTAATCCATACACTATGAATTACAAAGTGGGTGATACAGTACAATATGAAAAGTGGGATGGCGAGGAGGGCCGTTCCTATGGATGGTTTCTGGCGACCAAGAAAGCCAAGATTGTCTCCGTTTGCTATAAATTGGACAACGGAGATGTCATTGAAGAGACGAAACTTGTCCTTCTGGAGTCTAAATCCGAACCGAAGAAACAAGACTAGAATGGATTTCCAAGCGGAATTCAAAGATTTTTTTGAGGGACTCGGTGATGCAGGAACCTATACCTATAAGTTCTTTGATCTCTTTCGTGTAAATCTAGGAAATGGTGAGGGTGAAAATGGTGAGAAGTTAGTGAAAGGCCTTCATTGGGGCAAGGAGGCCTCAGACGATGAACTGACCGATGAACAGTTGCGAGAACTCAAATCGTATTTGAAAGCCCAAAAGTCGTGGATTCGCAAAGAAAAAACAAACGTCAGTCGCAAAGAATGCCGTCGTCGGATGTGGTTTTTTGTCCAGAAACTCATTGAATTTGGAGCCTTCTGCCGTGCCGATCGTCGTGATATTATCACGTGGATGGATAACTTTCATTTCATAGTCGGTGTTCGCATTGATGATGAAGAGGACTAGATTATTTCGCAGAGCAGATACGATCGGCAATTTCACGAAGGAACTCTGCAGCCTCCGTCGGATTGAATGGTTCGTGAGGAGGTTCACCTTCCGAAATATCATACCAGTAGATTGCACCTGATTTTTCTGGTTCTCCAATGGAAGACCAGACAAGACCTGCTTTTGCCGCACGCAATTCTGGAATCACTGATTTCAAATTCAATTGCGACAATTTGGCCGACCCCATTCGGGAGATCAGAGCCTCTTCAATCCGTGAGGCTTCCATCGTTCCTGAGAAAAAGATCGCATTCCAATCCCCTTTGGGATAAGAGGATCCGTGACCCAGAAAGGTCACTTCAGGAACCACCATTGCTTTCAAAATCGCCTGACTCGGTTCGTCTCCACACCAGACAACACGAATAGGTTTCACTCCATTGGTAATGTATGTTATGGCCAACCGAAGATCAACTCCGTCACGAATATGAAAGGTTGCATCCCATTCTATTTTGGTCGCCCATCGCGGAAAATGTTTGCGTCCATCTGCAATGATCAAGACTTTCCGACCACGACCTAGCAATTCTTGTTCAAGCACGTGCAAGCGGTTCGGGAGCAATTCTTCAGAACCAATAAGCCAAAGTTTTTCTCCTCGCAGTGTGTTTCCAAAGCCTTCTAGGCGAACAGTCTCCATTCTATAGACTTTTGGCAAACAGCAAACAAAAACGAACCGCACAATAGAATGAACAAACAAGTTGTCCAATTCTTTACGGCTGCTGTACTACTTCTTTTGTTAGACCTGCCCTGGTTAATGGTCAGTGCACCTTACGTCCAGGGAATGATTCAACGTATCCAAGGGTCACCTCTCCGTATGGCCTATATACCTGCTGCTGTTGTCTACATCGCGATGGCCTACATCCTTCTTCAAACCAAGACACCTCTTGAAGCATTCTACGCAGGTGCTGCAACATATGCCGTCTATGATTTTACGAATTTAGCGACTCTAAAAAACTATGATCTTTCCTTTGCTATTACCGATACTCTATGGGGAGGTGTCCTCTTTGCTATGGCCCGTTTTCTGTTGAATCGCTTCTAGAGCCTTGTCTAAATTACTAAAAATATCCACAATCTTCGCATCATCACCAAACAGTTTTTGGCGATGTTCTAAGAGAATTTTACCACCTTTTGCCACAACAAACTGCCCTCCGAGTTGAAACCCATCTCCTCGCAGATTTCCTGGAACCGATTTGGACCGCTCATAGGCTTCTTTATCCATATCCAGAAGACCAAAGAAATTATCCAACATTCCTTTCCGTCCAAAGAGTTCTTCATAGACAGTCTTATCAATGGTGTAAATGGGTCCATTCCAAAAACTGTATTTGGTAAAGGAGCGATCAAAATCACTTCCTTCTCCAAAGGCTTCAAAACTTAGACAGACGAGACGAACTCCTTTGGCTTCATACTCCGCTCGGAATTTTTCTACCATTTGGATGTAGGCTCGGCAAATAGGACATCCAAGACGGCGGAGGAAAAAGAGAGCACATGGTTTGTCCTGCCATAGATCTTCAAGAACTTGAACTTGTTTTGGGTTCCGAGCATTGGTAATTTTCCGAAGTGCAAATTGGGGCAAACTTATAGGCATCCTGTCTACAGTTGCTTCCTTCTCTTTAGAATCTGAGGACTGCAGTTGTTTGTCGTGTCTCTACTCGTTCTCCTGGATATCCATAGGGATTCATCACAAGGTGTACACCATTCAAGACAAGTTGAACTCCTGTGTGGGAATGGCCACAGATCCACGCCTTGACAGGGGGTCTCAGTAATGCCTCACAATCCGATGCAAAACACATATTCAAGGGATTGTCTTTGTATTTCTCGGCAATGAGTTTGTAAGAAGGTAGATAATGCGTCAACACAAGCACATCTTCACCTTTTTGCTCAGCACTTTGAATCGCATCCTCTAACCACATTTTTTCTTCAAAATGGACTTGACGGTAGTGACGAGGGACAAACGGAGTATCCTTGTCCAACAGAATGTTTCTTGCATCATTCATATAGGTGATGATTTTCTCATCATTGCCAATTCCAGGATCCGACCATAAGGTACACCCGAGGATACGAAGATTGTGGTCTTCTATGAAATGAGAGGAACGGTCAAGGAAGATGATATTCTTGTAGGTATCTACAATGCTCTGAATCTTGGCTTTTCGTGTAGGAATATCCGATTTGCTTTCACTTCTGTAATTGTAAAACTCGTGATTGCCAGCGACAAGAAAGACAAGTTTGTAACTCTTGGAACACCATCCCAAGAAAGCCTCATACGCCAATAAATCGGGATTTCCAATGTCGCCACAGAGAGCAAGATAGGGTGCACTGGGTTTGAGAAACATAGACGGGATGAGATATCCCTCATTCCGTTTATCGTGATGCTCCAAGTGCAAATCACTAATGTATTGTATTTGGAAGACCATTTTAGTTTGACTAACGAAAATATGATCCTCAATTTTCCGCTGAAAAATTGACTCGGTTCAAATCCCATTTCTACGGCAGTAATGGAAACCCAAGAACGTCTACAGTTTCAACCTCCTCACCCAGTCTCCAACCTTGAAAAACAGTTTCTCGATACCCGAAATCCAAAAGAAAAAGAACTTCACCGTCTTGCGACTCAAATGCTGGGATCCTCCTATTTTACAGGCAAAACTCACGGATTTACAGCCTGGCTCAAAACTAATCCAAAGCCACAATCCCAAGGAGCAAAGTAAAATCACGACCGTTAAAATCAACACATCGGTCAAATTCATCCCGAATGGAAATATCCAATGTCGCAATTCTTGAAATAGCAGCAGGCCACGCAGAATACAAGGGCTCAAAGGTCTCTTTGTTCAAAAACTTGTAATTGTTTCGCAATTCATCAAAATACACAATCGCGTGAGGCTGTTGTCTGCCAACCGATCGCTCAATTGTATTCAAATCTTGTGTATTGTCGTGATTGATGTAGACATAACAGCGATTTAAGATGAAATCCAAATCAACAACATATGGAGCGGTAATTGTGGCACCTGTATTGCTGTAATCCAAGCGACCAAATCCGAAGAATTTGGCTGGAGTGTTAATTTTTTGTAGAGTGTTATTCTGATCATAAAAATCCACGTAATCGCCTGTCAAAAACAGAAACAAGAAATTGGCTGCTCCTGTTGTCCTTGTTAATGTAAAAACACCTGTAGTTGCATCAATGGAAACTGTATATGTATTTGTAATTCCTGGTAATGTATTTAAAATCGATGCCAATTTGGAACACAACGTTTCATAGGTATAGCGCCCGGGAGGAATCGTGACATTCCATTTACGAGACCCTTCCTGAAAGGTGAATTGATTCCATCCAGTATTCATATTGTATAGACATCCAGGTATTGTTCCGCCTGCAATCTGAATTTTAACAATGTCTTTGAGGGGTCTATACAATCGCAAACGAAATTCACTTGAATTTGGATATTGAATGATATTCCGATCACGGCTATTTATCTCAATTAACTGTGTGACCTCTTTTCTCTCTGATCTCTTCGGGTAAGCAATGGTCACTTGCTGACCTGAAGATTGGGGTATATCCGATGCTACGGGAGTCGTGAGGTATTTGAACTGACTCATTCTGTTCCACCTGTATAGAAAAAGGATGAATTGTTCCCCGTGTGCCTCTTCTTCAAATTATTCCAGTGCCAGCACAATTGAATGTGTCACTCTCTGTGG
>JACCDX010254900.1_pt1 | contig 20752 bp, 19 predicted proteins | sample 7449681 | NCBI WGS metagenome assembly JACCDX01 (sample SAMN15323450, study PRJNA562643) | freshwater metagenome | isolation source: river surface water | place: USA:Blue River Watershed | collected 2017-08-18
CAGGCAACAGACGCCAAAGCCGCCAGGTGAGGGCTTGCTTGTCAAAGGGCATGGCTGCAGGCACCACACCTTGACCTAAAAACAAACGGTACATGCGCCAAACAAAACTGGAGGGCAGTTCAATGTGTGTGGCGGCACAAATGCCCATGGCACTGTCATCTGCCAAGGCAATTTCGAGCCAGTGCTTCATGCCATTGCTTTGAACCAAGAAGGTTTCAGGCACCAAGGGGGGCAAGGGGTTGTTGTGAAGCAAGCCTACCGTGAGATCGCGCAGGTCTTCCAAGCGGTTGCCATGAAAAACCATGAATCCTGGTTGAAAAGCGTTGGCCATGAATGTGAAGCTGGGTCTGCCGGTAAATCTTGTCTGAATTATGGGCTCAGCGCAGGCTCAAGATACGAGCCTCTTCACAAAAATCTGTTGAGAACACGTTGAAATTCATCTGCCGAGACGGGCTTGATCAAAAAGTCTTGCATGCCAGCAGCTTGCGCCATGGCCCGGTCTTGATCCAGTACGTGAGCCGTCATGGCCACGATGGGTGTCATTTTGAGCGCTTCTGTGATCTCGATCTTCCGAATTTCATAGGTGGCTGAAATGCCATCCATGCCTGGCATTTGCAAGTCCATCAAGATCAAATCGTAACTGTCCGATCGGACTTTTTGAATGGCTATTTCACCGTTGGCAGCGATTTCAACTGTGCAGCCCAATTTTTGCAATGTCCACTGTGCCAGTTGCTGATTCATAGGGGTGTCTTCCACCACCAAAATTTTGCCGATGTGTTTTTGACTGGGGACGGCTAATGCTGATATTTGCTCACCGACTTCATCGCGTTTGGTCATTTCAAGAAGCGTATTCAGCAATTCTTGTGCGGTCACTGGTTTGTACAAATTGGCAACACGTACGCCTAAAGTTCTGGCCAATGCGCACAGGTTTTGCACGTCATGGTTCAAACCAAAATCAGACAAAACGACCCAGTTCATTTTTTTCCAACGCGTACTGTCTTGTGCCAACAAATAGGCAGACTCAACAAAGGCCAGCATGCTGTGATCAATGACCCACAAAGTTTGGCGATTGATTTCCTGATGGAGCCATGCTTCCAAACTTTGTTGCAAAGTTGCTGGCGTGACCACCTCTTGGGGATTGATTTGTTGCGCGGACAATAAATTTCTAAGAATTTCTCTTGCAAAGGGGTTGGACTCGACCAACCACACATCGACTGAATTTGAAATTGCGCTGAAATTTTTTCGCAACACAACTTCGTCAAGCAAGCCTGAGTCATTGGTAAGTTGTTCAGATGGCGGGGTTGAATCAAATTGGGCTGTAAAGGTAAAAACACTGCCCCCTTCGGTACGGGCCGCCACACTGATCTCACCCTGCATCAATTTGACCAAATTCTTGGCAATTGAAAGTCCCAAACCACTGCCACCATACTTCCGATTCACAGATGCATCGGCCTGACTGAAGGGCGAAAAAATCATCTGCATTTTTTCTGGCGATATGCCAATGCCTGTATCGCTCACTTCAAAGGCGCATCTAACAGTGGCACTGTCTGAGTTCAATTTTTTGACATAGAGCTTGACCCAACCTGCATCACTGAATTTGAGGGCATTGCCCAACAGGTTTTGAAGCACCTGTCCTAAGCGCAGAGGGTCGCCCATGACATGTTGCGGCACGTCCGGTTCAATGACCAAATAAAGGTCAATCTTTTTCTGCTCAGCCTGGAATGCGAACCCCTTCAGCGCTTGTTGACAAGCCGTATGAAGGTCAAAGGAAGTCCGGTCTAAGGTGAGTCTGTTGGCACCAAGTCGAGTGAAATCTAGAATATCGTCAATCAGTCGAAGCAAACTTTTGGACGCTGTGCGCGACATTTCCAAATAGCCTTTTTGCTCTGGACTCAAAGGGGTTCCCAATGCCAATTCAGTCATGCCAACCATGCTGTTGATGGGGGTTCTAATTTCATGACTCATCTGTGCCAAAAATGAAGACTTGGCTTGGTTGGCCGCTTCTGCTGCATTCAAAGCGGCTGACATGGCCAATCGATCGTCTTCTCTGCGCAACCAAATGTTGGCAATTTGTCGGGTCAGCAAAAAGGTTGCCAACAACATCAGCAGCGACATGCCAATGATGCCCTTGGACGACAGCCACCATTCCCATTCGACCTGGCTTCGAGAAACGGCCACAGCCACTGTCACAGGCAAGCTGGCAGAAGTTCTGAAGTGAACTTCTAGCTTTTCAAATTTTTGATGAATGTCCTGTTGCTTACCAAGGTAACGGCCAAATTCTTGGTTGTTGGCCACCGCTTTAACAGCAGGCATGTCTGCAAAAAGCTGATCATTTGGAAACCATCTCTCTGAACTACTGGCCAAGATGCGGCCAGCGTAATCAAACACATAAACCGCATCACAAGCCTCATTGACTGATTCAGCAAACCCATTGATCAAATCGCCAGGATTAATCAATACCAACCATCGAACGGCTTGACCATCGGCCCTTTGCATGCGCAATGAAAGCGGTAAAACTGCGATGTCTGTTAGACCCACATTGCCTTGATTTAAATCCAATAAATTGCGTGCGGGTTGCCACCGCCCTGCCGCCAAGTCTTTGCCCACATCGCGTTCGAGGCCAAGACTTTTCCAATCAATCGTCTGATTGACAACACCTTCTTCGGAGCTTGCCAAGACCACACCACTTTCTGAAACCATGGACATGGAGCGGATAAAGCTTGAATTTTCAATGACAGATTTGAGTTTCTCTTGGGACGTTAAAGAGTTCTCTGACAATTGATTGGCCACCGTCATGAGAGACGTGGTGGACTCTAAGGTTCGGGTGACGTGGTTAAACAGAATGCGGGTGAGTAACTCGCCTCGCGCTTGCTCACGGTCCATTGTGGCCTGTCTGTCTTGCCACAAATAGGTGGAGGCCACCAGCACAATGAACACTGCAACCGCTAACCCAAAGCGATAGACACCCAAGGCAGCGGGTGTCGCGGTTTGGGCTTGCGAATTTTTCAATGGACTCTCTTACTGGTTGAAGAATTACTTCAAGACCACAATGGGCTCGAGATTGAATTGCTTGGCAAATCGCAGAAGACGTCCGTCTCTTTTGATTTGATTTAAAAATACGTCCACGCGTGACTGCAAACTGGTGTCACCTTTGGCAAACGCGTAGGCATATTCTGTGGTGGGCATCGAACTGGGTGCAGGAATGACGGCCGCCCAATCGGTCAAATCAATCATGCGCAAACTATAGGGGTAGTCGGTCATGAAGGCGTCTGCTCTGCCCGATAAAACTTCTTGTTCTCTGGCGCCAGGCGTTTGAACTTTGATCAATCGTGCTTTTTTGAGCGACTTGGTCATGACACTTTCCATGAGCGTGCCCGCTGCCACTGCAATGACCCGGCCGTTTTGATCAAGGCTGTCCCAATTTTGCAAATCATCTTTGCTCTTGAGTTTGACGGCAAACAAGCCGCTCTTCAAATAGGCTTGAGAAAACTGCAGCCTTTCCAACCTTTCTGGGGTAATGCCAATGGCGTGGGTGGCAATGTCGCAGCGATCTTGCTCTAAAGCTTCAAACAATTGGGCAAAATTGCTGTCGACATACCGCAACTTCACGCCCAACTCCTTGGCCAACTCCTGCGTAATGGCAATGTCGATGCCACTGAGTTCGCGCGTTTTGGGATTCCGATAAGTGATGCTGTAGTACTCAGGCCAAATACACGCCCGCAACTCTTTGTTATTCAAAATACGATCCAAGCGCGTGGGTTCTGCCATCGCGCTTGCGGTTGCACACAACATGACCAGTCCGACCACCAGAGCTTGGATTTTTTGAGCAGTGACGTGCTGCAATAGATGGAATGTGGGCAATTTAATGGGCGGTCTCATGTAGAAGCACTCAATTCTTTTTGTAGTAACTTTAAATTAAAAACCAAAAAATTCCACTTGTTCCAATTATTAATTCTTTTGAATTAATTTTAATGAATATTTTTTCGTGCGACAATGCACCCGTTGCCGCCTCCAGTTGCCGCAACATCAGCACTCCTGCTGGGGTTTGTCCCAGGCTATCGCCTGTGGTTTCCATGCCCACCTGTGAATCCCATCGGTCTTTGACTGGCGGCTGTTACCCAACAGCCTGACAAACCGATGCCATGCGCCTTTTTTGGCGCGCCATCATGACATTTGAAGAATTGAATTTGGCTCCGGCCATTCTGCAAGCCGTGCAAGAGCAAGGCTACGACACACCCACACCCATTCAGGCCCAAGCGATTCCCATCGTCCTGGCCGGGCACGACCTGCTGGCCGGCGCCCAAACGGGTACTGGCAAAACCGCAGCCTTTACCCTGCCCATTCTGCACAAACTGAGCTTGACAGAGGCAGGTCGCAACAAATTTGGCGGCAAAGCCATCCGCGCTTTGGTCCTCACCCCCACCCGCGAATTGGCGGCTCAAGTCGAAGAGTCTGTCAAGGACTACGGCAAATACCTCAGCCTGCAATCGACCGTTGTATTTGGTGGTGTGGGCATGAAACCCCAAGTCGAACGCGTTAAGCGCGGCGTCGATGTGTTGGTGGCCACCCCAGGTCGCTTGCTCGATTTACAAGGTCAAGGCCTGCTCGATTTGTCCAGCATTGAAATTTTGGTTTTGGACGAAGCCGACCGCATGCTCGACATGGGCTTTATTCATGACGTGAAAAAAGTCCTGGCGCTTGTGCCCAACGATAAACAAAGCTTGCTCTTTTCCGCCACTTTCAGCGATGAAATTCGCGACTTGGCTGCGACGCTCTTGAAAAACCCACAAAGCATTCAAGTCACGCCCAGCAACACCACGGTGCAACGCATTTCTCAAGTGATTCACCCTGTGGGCCGCGGCAAGAAAAAAGAAGTGTTGGTGCACATCATCAACCAACACAACTGGAGCCAAGTGCTGGTCTTCACACGCACCAAGTTTGGCGCTAACAACGTAGCTGACTACCTGACTAAAAACGGTATCAAGGCCATGGCCTTGCACGGCAACAAAAGCCAAACAGCGCGCACACAAGCCTTGGCCGGCTTCAAGAGCGGCGACATTCGCGCCTTGGTGGCCACCGACATCGCTGCGCGCGGCATTGACATTGAAGACTTGCCACACGTGGTCAATTACGAAATTCCCAACGTCTCTGAAGACTACGTGCACCGCATTGGACGTACCGGCCGTGCCGGCGCCAGTGGCGAAGCCGTCAGCTTGGTGTGCTTGGACGAAGAAGGTTTCATGATGGAAATCGAACGCTTCACCAAGCAAGAAATTCCTGTCCAAATTTTGGAAGGCTTTGGCCCCGAGCCAGGCGAAAAAGCCGAACCCATTGCCATGGGCCGTCAAACTTTGTGGGGTGGCGCAGGTCGCCCACCTAGCCGCGATGTTATGCAGGCGGCTGCCAAAGCTGCACGCTCCGACATGATGCAGCGCATTCGTGAATCCAAAGGCGCGGCAGGCGAAGGCGGCGGCCGAGGCGGTCGCTCAGGTGGCGGCCAGGGTGGCGGTCAAGTTCGCCCTGAAGGCGGTGCGGGTCGCTCACGCAACGGCCCACCTCCCTCACGCCGCGGCGGTCCTGCGCAAGGCCCACGGGGTGATCGTCAAGATCGTCCCGAAAGAAGTTTTGACGGTGCGCCATCCGATCGATTCAACGATCGCAATGATCGCTACAACGACCGACGCAACGACCGCGGCCCACGGGGTGACGAGTTGCCACGTCACATTGATCCCCTCATGACCAACCAATTTGCACGTCAAGGTGCACCTCGTCGCAACAGCGGTGGCGGCGGTGGTCAACCTGATCCCACACGCACCAGTATTGACAGCTTGGCTGGCGGTGGGCGCGGTGGTCCTCGCCGTCATGGCGGCGGCGGTGGTGGTGGATTTGGCGGTGGTGGTGGCGGCCGAGGTGGTCGCTCTGGTGGTGGCGGTGGCTATGGTGGCGGCAACAATGGTGGTGGCCGTTCGTTCGGTCGCTGATTAGCCGCGCATCACTACAAAATCAGCAATTTGCGCGTCGATGATCGGCAATGGCCCGATCATCGAAATTCATCTGAGGACTGCGGAGTGCTCGGTGCTTGGTCACCCTGCCACGCATTCTGGTTCGCCACATTTTGAATGAACTTGCTGTGAGCTCGGCTCGCATGATCTTGATCACGCCGGCCTCCGTCACGCCCGTTCTTTCAAAAATGGTTTCAAAGGTGGTTCTGTCTTCCCACGCCATTTGAATGACCGCAGAGACATCTCCGGGGCTCAGACTTGCAGCAAATTCATTCGATTTAGGCATGGTTTTCAAGACTCTGTGATCAATGTCGAAGGGACTAAGGACATTATCAAGTCGACCTGCGAAGGCCTGCAGCTTGCAGTCAAAATATCCCTATGAAGACCACTTTCAAGGGCAACAAACAAAGCCTTCCAACCAAACCTTGTACGGTGTGCGGACGCGACATGTCATGGCGCAAAGCTTGGGCCAAAAATTGGGATCAGGTTTTGTATTGCTCAGAGGCTTGCAGAAAAAACAAATCGAGCAGTCCCAAAACGGCCAAACCCAATGACTAAACCTTTGCGTCACTTGTGCTTGATCCTAGGTGATCAACTCAACTCGGATTCGTCAGCGTTGGCAGACTTTGATCCTCAGCAGGACGCTGTCTGGATGGCGGAAGTCATGGAAGAGTCAACGCACATACTGTCTTCCAAGCAACGCACCACGCTGTTCCTGAGTGCCATGCGTCACTTTGCGCAATCGCTTCAAGCCAATCAATGGACTGTCCATTACACACGCTTAGAGGACACAGACAACCAAGGCACTTTAGCGAAAGAGCTCGACAAAGCCATCGCAGAGCACAAGCCCCAAAAACTGGTGATGACTGCACCAGGCGAATGGCGAGTGCTGCAAAGATTGCGCGCTGTGGCCAAGCAACATGGCTTGACCTTGGAGGTCAGAGACGACACTCACTTCTTCAGTACCGTTCGTGAATTTGCCGAGCATGCTAAAGGCCGAAAACAACTGCGGCAAGAATTTTTCTATCGTGAACTGCGTCAAAAAACCGGTATCTTGATGGAGGGCAAAAAGCCCACGGGTGGTCAATGGAATTTTGATGAAGACAACCGTGGCAGCTTCGGCAAAGCAGGCCCAGGCCAGCTGCCTCAGCCCACGCGTTTTGAGCCCAATGCCATCACGAAAGAAGTGATGGCTGTGGTCAACGATCGGCTGTCTAAGCATCCCGGTACATTGAACAGCTTTGGTTGGCCCGTGACGCGCACACAAGCACTTGAAGCGCTCGACAGTTTCATTCAGCACCGATTGCCCTCGTTTGGTTTGTACCAAGATGCCATGTGGGAAGGTGAAGTCTGGCTCTACCATTCTCACATTGCTAGCGCGCTCAATTTGAAGCTGCTCAATCCACGTGAAGTGGTCAGTGCCGCTGAAAAAGCTTATCAACAAGGACATGTTCCCTTGCCGGCCGCTGAAGGCTTCATTCGTCAAATTTTGGGATGGCGTGAATATGTCCGCGGTATTTACTGGACCCAAATGCCTGAGTACTTAGAACGCAATGAGATGCAGGCATCGGCTAAGCTGCCCGCGTTTTATTGGACCGGCAACACCGAGATGGCTTGCCTGCGCGATGCCATCACCCAAACCCTGAACCATGGCTATGCCCACCACATTCAACGCTTGATGGTGACGGGTTTGTTTGCATTGCTGTTGGGCGTTCATCCCAAAGAAGTTCATGCCTGGTACTTGGGCGTCTATGTGGATGCAGTTGAATGGGTCGAATTGCCCAACACTTTGGGCATGAGCCAGTTTGCCGATGGCGGCGTGATGGCCAGCAAGCCCTATGTGGCCAGCGGCAAATACATCGACCGCATGAGTAACCATTGCAAAGGTTGCCGCTTTGATCCTGCATTGGCCACAGGCCAAAACGCCTGCCCATTCACCACCTTGTATTGGGACTATCTTCACAGGCATGTCGATGTATTGGCCAAAAATCCGCGCATGCTGATGCAGTTGAAAAACCTCAATCGCTTGTCGCCTGAAGCACGCGAAGACATTGCCACCCAAGCCAACTTAATTAAAAATTCTCCCTAAAGGGAACCCATGACACACTTTTACGAACCACGCCTTGGTCATCCATTCAAGCATGACCCCTTCAACGCAATCGTTGGTCCACGCCCCATTGGTTGGATTTCTTCACAAAGTTCTGATGGCATATTGAACTTGGCGCCCTACAGCTTTTTCAATGCCTTTAACTATGTGCCACCCATCATTGGGTTTTCTAGCATTGGCAGAAAAGATTCACTCAACAACATTGAAGCCACGGGCGAGTTTGTTTGGAACTTGGTAACGCAACCGCAGCTTGAAGCCATGAATCAAACTTGCAAGGCTGTGGCACCGGAGGTCAGTGAATTCGACATTGCAGGGCTTTCAACAGCGCCCTCGCGATTGATCAAAGTTCCCCGCGTGGCGCAAAGCCCTGTGAGTTTTGAGTGCAGATGCACCCAAATCATGCAACTCAAAAATTTGCAAGGCGAATCGATTGAAACTTGGATGGTTTTTGGCGAAGTCGTTGGCATTCACATTGAGGAACGTCTCATCAATGCCGGCATTTATGACACGGCCAATGCACGGCATGTGGTTCGCGGTGGCGGGCCGGCTGATTACTTCAGCATTGGGCCAGAACAGCTCATAAAGATTTATCGACCCACATAAGAATCGACAGCCTTCAGAAAACTCAATCTTTCAAAAACAAAGTTCTCAAAGGCTCATCTCCCACCTGACGACTCCAATGTCCATGCACTTTGGGATCGAACGTTGCACCTTCAGGCAAGGTGTCTGCTGAATAGAAGTGCTCACCCGCTGAGAAAACGCGCGAGCTGCCATCCTGCAAACCAATTTCCATTTGACCTGACAAGATAAACACCCACTGAGGTTTGCCAGTCACATGAAATTGACTCCTGAAACCAACAGGGCTATAGCGCAGTTGATAACCTTCCGCTGAAAAAATTTCTGTCAGTTGGCTTTGAGGATTTCCCTCGGCCATGGCAATGGTTTCTTCTTTGAATTTGGCTTTGCCATCGGTATCGGTAAACAAAACCACTTTGGTAAATTCAGTCATATTGATTGGCTCAATGATTTTAAAAATTCAGGGTGCTTTGATGAACTTGGCCGGCCCCGCAAGCGTCGGCAATTTGCGACGTGAACTCAGTACATGCTCCATGTCTTGATGTGCACCCTCAATCAAAACACGGATGGCTTTTTCGGCCTTGTCTGGGTTCTTCGCCACCACCGCGTCTAAAACGGCTTTATGCAAAGGCAGCGATGCCTTGGGCGCGTCTTTGCGTGTGGTTGAAATTTCGAAACTGGTTCGAAGCAATGCCCCCAAGGCTTTGCTCATGTGAACCATCATGCGATTGTGAGACGCAACCAACATGCCCGTGTGAAAGTGCATGTCGTGCGTCACATAGTCGCCCCCCTCTTCGATGGCTTTTTTCATGCCGAGGAATGCGGCCGTTAAGGCTTGAATATCGGCTTCTGTAGCACGGACAGCCGCCAATCGAACAGCCGCAGGTTCGACCACTTCACGCAAGGCCTGCAGGTCTCTTAAAAATTCGGGCGTCAGTCCAGCTTTAGCCTGCCACGCAATGACGTCTGGATCAAACCAGTTCCATTGCTCCTCAGGCAATACACGCGTCCCCACTTTGGGCCCCGTAAAGATCAGCCCCTTGGCAACCAAAGATTTAACGGACTCCCGAATGACTGTGCGACTGACACCCAACTGCTCACACAAGATGGGTTCAGGCGGCAAGCTGGCCCCCACAGGATACTCTCCTGCAATGATGGCCGCGCCTAAAAAATCAACGGTGTTGCCGTGAACGTTTTTGATCATGCAATCGATGGCTTGGCGTGTGTTTCAGATCACTTCATGCAAGCACTTCAAGCACGGCACTCGGGAACTGGCGTTAGAACAGGTTGGCCGCCTGTGAAGGCATCCAAATTGGCCAATGCAAGTGCAGACATTGCTTTGCGTGTTTCAACCGTACCGCTGGCAATGTGAGGCGTCAGCACCACATTGTCTAATTTGCGCAATTCTGCAGGCACATTAGGCTCATCAACAAACACATCCAAGCCAGCACCCGCAATCATTTTCTTTTGAAGCGCTTCAATGAGGGCCGCTTGATCGACCACAGAGCCCCTGGCCACGTTAACCAAAAATCCTTGTGGGCCGAGGGCTTTGAGAACCTCTGCATTGATGAGGTTTTTAGTGCCTGCACCACCCGGCGTGATGATGACCAGAAAATCGACTTCTGCAGCCAAGGCTGCGGGGGTGGCCACGTAGCGATAGTTCACATCCGTGCGAGGATTGCGAGAGGTGTAAGCGATGTCCATGTCGAAGGCGGCAGCGCGCTTGGCAATGGCTTGACCAATGCGACCCATACCGACCATGCCCAACTTGGCACCCGTTAATTTACGGGTCAGTTGAAACGGGCCATCCAACCAATCGGCATTGCGGGTGAATTTGTCAGCCGCTGGAATTTTGCGTGCAACGGCCAATAACAAACCAAGCGCCAAGTCGGCCACATCGTCGTTCAGCACATCGGGGGTGTGTGTAACCATGACGCCGCGTTTTTTGGCTGCTGCGACATCAATGCCGTCATAACCCACCCCGCAAATTGAAATCATTTGCAGGGCTGGAAACAAAGCCATGTAACCTGCGTCAATTTTGGCCTCTCCCCCACCCACCAAGGCTTTGACGCGACCGAGCACTTGGGGGTCACGGATGTGTTCACGCTCATGAACAACGTATTTCTCTTGCAAACCTGTCATCAGAAAGGGAGGGATGCGTGATGTAACAACAACTTCTGCGCGGGCCAAGGTCATGATGAGGAACTCCAGTTCAAAGAATGACAACTACCTAGCTATGGGGATTGAGGGTTTGCACGAGTATGCAAAACAAGCCAAAAAATCTCAATTGCCTTATCATCATACGATAGTATTTTCGCTTCTGTTCATTCAACCCCTTTTTCCAAAGAAATCCCCATGACACAAAGCCCAAAGAAAAAACCCGAAGACCTGCGCAGCCAACAATGGTTTGGTCGCCAAGACCGTGACGGCTTTGCCTACCGCAGTTGGGTCAAAGGAAAAGGCGTGCCTCACGACCAATTCGATGGCCGTCCCGTCATCGGTATTTGCAACACCTTCAGTGAACTCACCCCTTGTAATTCTCACTTTCGCACATTGGCCGAGCAAGTGAAAATTGGTGTGTACGAAGCTGGCGGTTTTCCGCTTGAATTTCCTGTCATGTCCTTGGGCGAAACCCTGTTGCGCCCAACGGCCATGCTGTATCGCAACTTGGCCTCCATGGACGTCGAAGAAAGCATTCGCGGCAATCCCGTCGATGGCGTGGTGCTGTTAATGGGTTGCGACAAAACCACCCCCTCGCTTTTGATGGGTGCCTCAAGTGTTGACTTGCCCACCATCGGTGTATCAGGGGGACCCATGCTGAATGGCAAATGGCGTGGTCAAGAATTGGGTTCAGGCACGGGTCTGTGGAGCATGAGCGAGCAAGTGCGTGCTGGCACACTCAAACTTCAAGATTTCTTTGAAGCCGAAAGCTGCATGCACCGCAGCCACGGCCATTGCATGACCATGGGCACTGCCAGCACCATGGCCAGCATGGTGGAAGCATTGGGCATTGGCTTGCCAGGCAATGCCGCCTACCCTGCGGTCGATGGCCGTCGCAATGTTTTAGCCCGTGAAGCAGGCCGTCGCATTGTGGACATGGTTCACCAAGATGTGAAGATTTCTCAAATTCTCACGCGCGAAGCTTTTGAAAATGCAATCTGCACTTTGGCGGCCATCGGTGGCTCTACCAATGCGGTCATTCACTTGGTGGCCATGGCACGTCGTCTCAACATCCACCTCACCATTGACGACTTCGAAAGATTGGGCAGCAACATGCCCAACATTTTGAACCTACAACCCTCAGGCGATCACCTGATGGAAGACTTCTGCTACGCCGGTGGCTTGCCCGTCGTGATGAAAGAAATTCAGCAGTTCTTGCACAATGACATCTTGACCGTGAGCGGCAAGACTGTGGCGGAGAACGTGGCGCATGCAGAAAACTACGACCCCCGCGTGATTAAAACCGTGGCAGCCCCATTCAAAGAAAAGGCTGGCATTGCCATCTTGCGTGGCAATTTGGCACCCCGTGGCGCTGTGATCAAACCTAGCGCAGCCACACCCGCATTGTTGGTGCACACCGGACGCGCTGTGGTGTTTGAAGACAGCGACGATTTCCACAAACGCATCGACGATGAATCGTTGGATGTCGACGAAAACTGCATCTTGGTTTTGAAGAACTGCGGCCCCAAGGGCTACCCCGGTATGGCAGAAGTCGGCAACATGCCGTTGCCACCCAAAGTTTTGCGCAAGGGCATCACGGACATGGTGCGCATCAGCGATGCGCGCATGAGCGGTACCGCTTACGGCACAGTGGTGTTGCACACCACCCCCGAAGCAGCAGACGGCGGCCCCTTGGCTGTGGTTCAAAATGGCGACATGATTGAACTCAACGTCCCCGAGCGCAGAATGCAATTACTGATCAGTGACGATGAATTGAAAGCGCGCTTGGCCAAATGGGTACGCCCGGAGCCACCGCTCAAGTCAGGCTACTGGAAGCTGTATGTTGATACTGTGCTTCAGGCAGATGAAGGCTGCGACCTTGACTTCTTGGTCGGCAAGCGCGGTGCCTTTGTGCCCAAAGACAACCATTGATCCTCATTTTTAGAAAGCATTCATCATGAAATTACTCGTTACTGGTGGCGCAGGATTTTTGGGCGCACGCCTGGCCCGCGAAATTCTGAAAAAGGGAGAACTCAACGGCAAAAATGTCACAGAGTTGCACATTGCCGATTTGTTCCCCGCACCCGCCGACTTGTTGGCCGATCCACGCGTTAAAGGCCATGCAGGCCCCATGCTAGAACAAGGCCCTTTGTTTGAAAGCGGCTTTGATGGTGTGTTCCATTTGGCTTCGGCCGTGTCTGGCGAATGCGAGCAAGACTTCGACTTGGGCATGCGCTCCAACCTAGACAGCACACGCTTGCTCTTGGAAGGTCTGCGCAAAGCTGGCAACGTACCGCGCATGGTGTTTGCCAGCTCGGTGGCGGTCTTTGGTCCCGACCCCAGCAACCCCATGCCCGACATCGTGACCGACAATACCCTGCCCTCACCGCAAACGTCTTACGGCACACACAAGCTCATGTTGGAATATTTGTTGGCCGACTTCACGCGCAAAGGCTTCGTCGATGGCCGAGCTGCGCGTTTGATGACCGTCACTGTTCGCCCTGGCAAGCCCAATGGCGCTGCTTCTTCCTTCTTCAGCGGCATCATTCGCGAACCCTTGGCTGGCATGGAATCCATTTGCCCTGTCGACGAAAATGTATCGCACTCAGTCTCTTCGCCCAACAACACCATCAAGTGCCTGATCACCATCTTTGAAGCCAGCCGCGAGGCCATGCAAGGCCGTTTGGCTTTGAATTTACCGGGCCTCAATGTGACCGTCAAAGAAATGTTGCAAGCGCTAGAAGATGTGGCGGGCCCTGAAGTTCGCAAGCACGTGAAGTTTGTGCGCAACGAACAGATTGCTGGCATTGTGGCCAACTGGGCCAAGGGTGGTTCTGCGCAACGCGCTGCGGCTTTGGGCTTAACGCCCGATGCCTCCTTCAAAGACATCGTTCAACAATACATTGACGACTGCAAACTGCCGTACTACCCGTCCCATGCCTTGGATGGTTTGAAGAAGTAAGCATGCAACGCAAGCTGCTGGCTGTTGACTGGGGCACTTCTTCCTTGAGAGGTGCGCTACTCAACTGCGAGGGCGTGGTGTTAGAAAAACGCGCCTTTCCGCAAGGCATTCTGCAAGTGGCCCACGGACAGTTCCAACATGTTTTTGAACAACGTTTTGGCGATTGGATCAGCGCAGATACTTTGAGTCTCATATCTGGCATGGCGGGTAGCCGACAAGGTTGGCGTGAAGCCCCCTATTGCCCATGCCCAAGCGGTTTTCAAGACATTGCCCAACACCTGCAATGGATTGACAAAGATCGCATCGGCATTGTGCCGGGTTTGTCGACTTGGAATGACGACACACCCGATGTGATGCGCGGTGAAGAAATTCAAATCTTTGGTGCCCTCAGCGCTCAACAAATTCAAACAGCTCAATTTGTTTTACCTGGAACACACAGCAAATGGGCACAGGTTTTGGACGGCAAAATTACATCGTTCAAAACATTCATGACGGGTGAGTTTTATGCCTTGCTGAGTCAGCATTCCATCTTGGCCAAAACTTGCTTGCCTGATGCGCCTCTCAAAAAAGAAGTGTTCTTAGAAGGCGTCATGCAAAGTCAAAAACCAGGCGGGCTGTTGCACCACGCATTCAGCGCAAGGAGTCTGGCACTGTTTGAAAAACTCAATCCTGCGCAGTCGAGCAGCTACATTTCGGGCTTGCTGATTGGTGAAGAAATCAATTCCGCAAAAGCCCATATACAAAACGAAGGTACACCGCTCTTCGTACTTGGCAATGGCCAACTGACCCAACGTTATGGCTTTGCCATGGAAGCCTTGGGTTTGAATGCGACAGCGCTTACCGACGAACTCACATGGTCTGGACTTTGGGCCTTGGCGCATCATTTGTATCCGAACGATTTCAAGTTAAGCTAAGCGCATGACACCCCTGCTTGCCAAATTCAACGACCACATGGACAGCCTCCCCTTGGTGGCCATTTTGCGCGGATTAAAACCTGAAGATGCTTTAGAAGTCGGTCAAGCCATTGTGAATGCAGGCTTTCATATTTTGGAAGTCCCCCTCAATTCTCCCGACCCTTTGCGCAGCATTCAAATCTTGGCCAAGGCATTTCCCAATGCTTTGGTGGGCGCAGGTACCGTCACCACCGCGCAACAAGTGCGCGACATCAAAGCAGCGGGCGGACAACTCATCATCTCACCGCATTTGGATGACAACGTGGTGTGCGAAGCTGTGAATTTGGGACTCATTTCAATACCAGGTGTGGCCACACCCACTGAAGCATTTCGTGCCATTGCCTTGGGTGCACATGCGCTTAAATTGTTTCCTGCCGAAATGATCGGCCCTTCTGTTGTCAAATCAATGAGGGCCGTATTGCCAAGTCAAGTGCGGCTCATTCCTGTGGGCGGCATTGGCACCCACAATATGGTGAACTACCGCCAATGCGGTGCTTCAGGTTTTGGCATTGGGTCGGCCCTGTTTGCACCTGGCAAAACAGTTCAAGCCATCGGAGAATCTGCCGCCGCATTTGCCCGAGCTTGGCACACTTCATAAACGGCAAGTTTTGCGCTTAGCTTTTAGCACTTAACACCACATGCCACTGGGTTTTTTCAATCAGACACAATACAAGTTATGAGACTACTTCACACCATGCTTCGCGTTGGCAACCTTCAACGCTCGATCGATTTCTACACCAACGTGATGGGCATGAAACTGCTCAGAACATCAGAGAACCCTGAGTACAAATACTCGTTGGCCTTTGTAGGTTACGGCAACAATCCCGACCATGCTGAGCTAGAACTGACCTACAACTGGGGCGTGGAATCTTATGAGATGGGCACCGCTTACGGTCACTTGGCCATTGCAGTTCCTGATGCTTATGAAGCTTGCGACAAAATTCGCAATGCCGGCGGCAAAGTGACGCGCGAAGCAGGTCCTGTCAAAGGCGGCACCACGGTGATTGCCTTTATCACCGACCCCGATGGCTACAAAGTAGAACTGATTCAGCGCAACTTCAGCTGACAGGCTTCACGGGCCAACTGCTCAATGCGCGCCCAATCACCTTGGGCTAAGGCATCAGCAGGCACCAACCAAGAGCCACCCACACAGGCCACATTGGACAAGCTTAAAAACTCCTTGGCGTTTTGTGGTGTGACACCGCCTGTGGGGCAAAAGCGCACATCAAAAAACGGGCCGCCCCACGCCTTCAACATGGCGGGGCCACCTGCTTGCATGGCAGGAAAGAATTTCAGTTCGGTATAGCCATCTTCCTGCGCCATCATAATTTCGCTGCCTGTGGCCACACCCGGTAGCAACGACAAACCTTGATCGCGGCAAGCTTGACCCACAGCCGCTGTATAACCAGGGCTCACCGCAAACTTGGCACCGGCATTGGCGGCCGCTTTGGCATCGGCAGCACTGCGCACTGTGCCCGCACCGACCACTGCATCGGGTACTTCCTTGGCAATGGCTTCCATGCATGCCAATGCTTGTGGTGTTCGCAATGTGACTTCCAACATGCGAATGCCGCCAGCCACCAGTGCGCGTGCCATCGGGACGGCATGAGCCACATCGTGCAACACGATGACGGGAATAACCGGTGCGTCTTGCATGACCTGCAAGGCGGTGAATGTGGGGGTTACAGCCATGTGCAGGCTCCTTCTTCAGCTTTCAGCGCATGTTTGCGCAAATTGGTAAACAGTTCTCGGCCCATGCCGCGGCTGTTGGCCGCCTGCAATTCAGTGGGCATGGTTGCGGGTGTTCTTGCATTCCAAGTTTCTGGATCGACCAACACTTGCAAGGTACCAGCCACCGCATCCAAGCGAATCATGTCACCGTTCATGACACGGGCCAATGGACCGCCCGATGCCGCTTCGGGTGAGACATGAATGGCAGCGGGCACTTTGCCAGACGCACCGCTCATGCGGCCATCGGTCACCAAAGCCACTTTATAACCTTTGCCTTGCAACACGGCCAAGGGCGGTGTGAGTTTGTGCAACTCGGGCATGCCATTGGCTTGCGGGCCTTGCCAGCGCACCACACACACCCCATCTTTGTTCATGTTGCCCGCTTCAAAAGCACTCAGCAATTCTTCCTGTGAGTTGAACACTTGTGCGGGTGCTTCAATCACATGGAGCTCTTCAGGTACCGCGGAGACCTTGATCACACTGCGACCCAAATTGCCTTGTAGCAAGCGCAATCCACCCGTGGCACTGAAAGGTGAGCTAGCGGGGCGAACCACCGATTCATCTTTCGATGCGCCCACATCTTCCCAAGCCAACTGGCCTGTTGCACCCACAGGTTTTTGGATAAATTCACGCAGACCTCCTGCACGCACGGTCAACACATCGGCATGCATAAAGCCTGCATCCAACAATTCACGAATGACATACCCTGGCCCACCCGCCGCTTGGAATTGGTTCACATCGGCGCTGCCATTGGGATAAACACGTGAGAGCAATGGCACCACATCAGAGAGTGCAGAAAAATCATCCCAGTCAATGATCAAGCCCGCAGCACGCGCCACAGCCACCCAATGAATCAAATGATTGGTGGAACCGCCGGTTGCCAACAACGCCACCATGGCATTGACGATGCAACGCTCATCGACCAGCTTGCCGATGGGTGTAAAACGCTTGCCTTTGACCAATTGCAAAACAGTGCGAACCGATTCGCGAGTCAATTCATTTCTCAGACCATCGCCTGGGTTGACAAAGGCGGTGCCTGGCACATGCAAGCCCATGGCTTCGAGCAACATCTGATTGCTGTTGGCAGTGCCATAAAAAGTGCACGTGCCTTCACTGTGATAAGCCGCAGATTCTGCTTTCAACAATTCGGTGCGTCCTACCAAACCTTGTGCAGCCTGCTCTCGAACTTTGGATTTTTCATTGTTGGACAAACCGCTCACCATGGGGCCAGCAGGCACAAACACGGTGGGCAAATGACCAAAATGCAAGGCGCCAATTAAGAGACCCGGCACAATTTTGTCGCAGACACCCAACATGAGTGCCGCATCAAACACATCGTGACTGAGTGACACAGCCGTTGACATGGCAATCACGTCACGGCTGAACAAACTGAGCTCCATGCCAGGCGTGCCTTGCGTCACACCATCGCACATGGCGGGCACGCCGCCCGCTACTTGCGCTGTTGCGCCCCACTTGCGCGCTTCGTCTTTCACCAAATCGGGATAGTGTTGCAAGGGTGCGTGCGCAGACAGCAAATCGTTGTAGGCCGTGACAACCCCAATGTTGGGACCTCGCTCGATGGCGCTCACCACGGGAATAGCAGACAGTCCCGTTGCCCGCGATTTGTCAGCGGCAGGCATGGCCGCAAACGCATGCGCCACGTTGGCACAACCCAAACGGTCTGCACCTGGCTTTTTGGCTGCGGCTTCTTCTAATTGCTGCAAATAGGCGGTGCGAGTGGCTTGGCTTCTTTGCGCAATGCGAGCGGTCACTTGGGCAACGGTGGCATTCAGTGTCATGGGTGTTTGCCTTGAAGTTAAAAATGCTTTGTAACTTTGTTACACATTCAATGGTAACTCGACATCCTCCGCTTTGGTGCATTTTCAGTTACAGACAGGTTACGAATTTTTGATGACGCATGCGCCACACCTTCTGGTTTACCCTCAAAATAGCAACACACCTTGAATTCAAGCAAATTGAACTTTTCTTCACCCTCCAGTGCCGTGCGACCCGATCAAGCCATGTGCGCCCCAACCAAAGAAGCCTTTCTGACGGATTGGCCCGCCACACAAGATTTGTGGATTTTTGGCTACGCCTCGCTCATATGGCGACCAGAGTTTGAGGTTTTAGAACAGCACCTGACCAAAGTTCAAGGTTGGCACCGGGCTCTGAAAATGTGGAGTCGTTTAAATCGCGGTTCGCCTGAATGTCCGGGACTTGTCTTTGCATTGCTGTCGGGTGGCAGTTGTCAGGGCATGGTTTTTAGAACGCCTGCGGCTGACGTCAAGCAAACCATCGAGAAACTGTGGTTCAGAGAAATGCCCAACAATGTCTACACCACACGTTGGTTGCAATGCCCCACCCCCAAGGGACTTGTCAATGCACTGGCCTTTACATTGCCGCGCAACAGCCCAAGCTACACCGGGGAACTATCCCCTGCGCAATATCGGCACATCTTTCGACACGCATCAGGGCGCTACGGGACCACCTTAGACTATGCGCAAGAAACATTGAACAGCTTGAAACAACACGGCATCCACGACAAAGCCCTTGCGGCTTTGTTAGAACATGCCAAGGGATGACCCATGAACATCGCCGATTTACGCAAGAGTTATGAAAAAGCTGAGTTGAGCGAAGACGCTTCAGACGCCAACCCACTCAAACAATTTGAACGCTGGCTGAACGAAGCCATTCAATCGGAAGTACCCGAACCCAATGCCATGACCTTGGCCACTGTGGCCAGTAACATGCGCCCCAGTACGCGCGTGGTGCTGATCAAAGGCTACGACGAACGTGGCATTGTTTGGTACACCAACTATGACAGTCGCAAGGGCAAAGAACTGGCGGGCAACCCTTTCGCATCCTTGCAATTTCATTGGGTTGAATTGGAACGGGTGGTTCGCATCGAAGGTCGCGTCGAAAAAATCAGCGACGAAGAAAGCGATGCCTACTTTCACAGCCGCCCTCTAGATTCGCGCATTGGTGCATGGGCCTCACCGCAAAGTCAAGTCATTGACAGCCGCACTGTGTTGGTCACCAATGCAGCCAAATACGCCGCCCAATTCATGTTGAATCCGCCACGCCCGCCGCACTGGGGTGGCTATCGTTTGGTACCCGATGAATGGCAATTTTGGCAAGGCCGAAAAAGTCGTTTGCACGATCGTTTGCGCTATCGTTTGAACGAAGGTGAATGGTTGCGCGAACGACTGGCGCCTTGAAGTGTTAAGCGGGCAACAGCGGTAGCAAAGCCATCACCAAGCTCACGCTCAGGATGGCAAAAACTGTTGACACGGCCACAGCGGCAGTGACCACATCTTCTTCTTTTTGATAGCGCTGGGAAAACAAAAACACATTGGCACCGATGGGCAATGCAGCCGCCACCACCATGACGGTTAAATGCAGGCCGCGCATGCCCATGGCATAGCCCGCAGCAGCCATCACAAGGGGATGGACAAATGATTTAACAAGCGACAACTTCAATGCCCCTTTGACGTGCTGACCAATCGGTGTTTGCGACAACGTAATGCCAACCAACACCAGGGCCACGGGTCCAAAAGCGGCCCCCAGAAGTTGTAAAGGTTTGTCCACAATGGGATGCAAGCCCCAGCCTGTTTGTGCGTAAATCAAGCCCATCAAAATGGGCAGTGGCACAGGATGTAGCACAGCATTTTTAAATGCCAGGCCCACTGTTTTCAAAATGTGACGAGACTCGCCTGTTTCCCTCACTTGCTCGTGCGCCATCTGTAACTCAAGCACCACGGTGGCCATGGTGAGCAACACCAGTGCATGCAATGAAATGAGCGTGAACAACAACACCAATCCAGACTCGCCATAGGCCAAGCCAACGAGTGGCACACCAATCATGAGCGTGTTGCTGAAGATACTGGCCAAGGCCAAAACAGATGCGCGGGAATCTCGTCCGTACAGCAAGAGCATGACGAAAAAAAGTCCGCCGGCCACCAAGAAGTATTGGAAGACAGGCTGCAAATCCAGTTTTTCAAGATGGACAGAGCTCATGGTTCTGAACAGCAAAGCCTGCGTCAAAACCAAAAAAACCAAATTGGACAAGTCGCGAACGGCTTCTTGTCGAACCAATTTAGCTCGGCCCGCAACGAAGCCAATCAGGATCAAAAAGACAACGGGCAACAGCGAAGATATAACGGGGTGATCGAAATTCATGACACCCTGATTATCAGGGCATCATGAAAGCATGGCAGATCGCTAGATTTTTAGAAAGTTGCCATCACGCCCAGCTTCAGGC
>JACCDX011119495.1_pt1 | contig 20752 bp, 20 predicted proteins | sample 7449681 | NCBI WGS metagenome assembly JACCDX01 (sample SAMN15323450, study PRJNA562643) | freshwater metagenome | isolation source: river surface water | place: USA:Blue River Watershed | collected 2017-08-18
ATAAAACCGTTATAAAACCATCAAAAGTCCGATTTAAGTTTTTTCTGAATTTGAAAAAGTTTTTTTGGCGGCCGATTTTTTGTTTTTTGTTTTTTTCAAATTTAATTAAAAATGCATTTTTTCGCAAATTCAGAAAATCGGATTTTTCGCGGCCAAAAAAACTTTTTCAGAATTGAAAAAAAGTTAAATCGGACTTTTGATGGTTTTATAACGGTTTTATAACGGATTTATAACGGTTTTTAAGTATCAATAAATTATCAATAATTTTAAGTATATATTTCACAACGTATCAATAAAAAATCTACAATAAACCATTAGAAGCAATTATCATCATATTTAACATTTTGGCTCATATTATTTATTTTAACTAAAGATATGATAGACTATAATGGTGGGAATAATTTGGCGTTTATTTCTAAAAAAATATATATGTAATAAGAGATATATGACAGATTTAATAAACTTGAAATCGGTAGATACTGCCGAAAATAATGAATCAGAAAGTGTAATTATGATGGAGAGCTTACTAAAATATTTAGAACCACCATTTGAGAAAAAATATGTTAGTACTTATTTTTTTAGAATGGGATCTTCAATAAATGATGTTCAGTATTATAACCATTTAAAAATAAGAAAACATAATGGTGATAAATGCGATATTGGTACAGTCGTAAAATTTTCAATTGGGATGGAACATTTTTATGAAAAAATCGATGAAAATACTGAATTTGATTCAGAAAATTATTTCAAATACAATATTAATTTACCTGGTAATATCTTTTTTGTATGGCATGAAATTAAATTAAGCATATTAACAAATGATGGTTTGGGAAGCATGGGATTTTTTGATATTGTTGTTAATGGATCTAATTTTAATGTGGAATTTCCAAAAAATGTGATTGATTCTGATATACTTTTCTTTTATAACAATAGAGAATATATTGCAACAAAAGGAATGTTTAAATTGAATATGGATGATAATGATCCAAATAAAAAAAATATTGAAAAAGAGAATGATGATATTGAAATAAAAATGGAAAATCCAAAATCAATGACTTGTGAAGAACGATTAGAAATGTCAATAATTAATGCAATTAATTATAATGAAAATAAAAATAAAGTTTATTTAACAGATATTAAGTCTCATGACAACAAATATTTGACAAAATGTGTATATATTGACAATGATACAAATGAGCTTTATCCTTTAAATTTAAAATGGGATTCACATAAACAAATATTAAAATATTTGAAAGAATCAACAGCATTGAAAAAATATTTTATTGAAAAAGGTTATATAGATACATTAACTGATTATTATTGTTTTGGTTTAAATACTCATCGTGATATAATGCAATTTGAAGTATGTGAAGATAATGGAGAAACATATATTATGAAATATAATATATCTCGTCCAGCAGATGGAATTAGACATATCGATATATTTAATAATTTTTCATCATCATATTCTTTTACCGCATCGATTAAGTCAAATGATTTAATAATGTATGATTTTGGTAAATTGACAACAAATACAAATTACATACGATTAGAACAAAATGAATATCTAAATTTATATAATAAAAAGAGTGTTCTATTACATTTAGTTATTGAAATACCGAAAGAGAAATTGGATGAATGGACTACTTTAGAAACTTCATATGGTTATATTTATGCAAACGAAAGTTTAAAAAAAATACTTGAAGATGAACCACCATATGCAAATATAAAATTTAATACTATTTCATAAATTAAGATGTATAACGTTAAGCTTATTGAGATAATAACGTTAAAATATTGAGGATTTTTAAATTCATTATAATAAAAATATAATTTTAGAGAAATTATATTTTTTAAGTAGAAATGACAGAAGATTATAATGAAATTGTGTAGAGGAATATAGTTTATTTCATTTAATATATAATTTGTTAAGTATTTTTATAGTTATATAAATATATAAAAATAATATAAAAAAATAATATATCATATATTTATTAGAATGCCAATATATAAGTGTTTAAATTGTACTAAATATGAAACAAAATCTAAATCATATATGTACGTTCATCTATGTAAAAATATAAAATGTAGCACAGTTGCAGAATCTTTAAAATACACCGAAGATGAAATTGTTAAATGTTCGTTAATTAATAATGATAATTTAAAATATATTAATTTAAAAAGTGAACATACCGTAACTAAAAATAGAAGTGAATTTATTGATGAATTAAAGGATATTTATAAAACAAAGAGAAAAAATTGTACACATTGTAATAAAACTTTTAATAAGTATAAGGATTTGGAAAATCATTTGTTTCAATGTATTCATATTAGTAGTGGTAATCAAACGACTTATCACGTAACAAATAATATAAATAATACAAACAATAATATACTTAATGGAAACATAAATAATATCAGTATTAATTTGATGATTCAAAATAATGATGAAATTAAAAATAATATTGACATGATATCTTTCGATAAACAATGGAATACTCAGCATATTGACCAATATACGAAAGTGATATTATTTTTAAGTGATTTTACGAGCAAATATACGAATACTTTGGAAACCATCTTGCAAAATAATGTTAATAAGAATGTTTTTATAGATCACGAATCTAATACAGGTATTATTTATAAGAATGATAATTTTGAAAATATGAAGATTAAAGATATTGTCGACGAATCTATAGAGAAATTGCATAAACTCTTAGTCGACTTTAGTAAAGAATTATTGGAAACAGATGGGGTAAATAAGGAGATAATCAAATCGATTGCGAAAGATAATCGATTTGAATTATTGAATTATAAAAATGAAAAGGAACATAAAATTAATCTATCTGATTTAATTTTATCGACTTTTAATAAATTTAAAGATGATACTAAACATCAGTATATTAAATATCAGGAACAACAACAAATTTGTAATTTGCCACTAGATAATAATTTTTTGACTCAATGTTAGATAACATGTCTAGTTGCTATAAAATAACTTGATATATTCAACTAATCTTTCAGGGCCATTATTTATATGATGATTTATTGTATCATATAAAGTATTTAATCTGTTATTCCATTCTTCTTGAACATCCTTTATGGACGATATTTTAATCGTCTGTTTGTAATAAACCCATGGTGATTTTACGAAATTACTGTCGCTATCTGTATAGGAATCAGGATTGAAACGAATGAATATCGTATTTTTATTTTGCAAATCAGTGACGATTTCATGCATTCTCTTCTCTTCTTCGACATCATCGTATAAAGAATGTTGACATTCGTCTATTTCAACGATTAGAACGTGAGTATCACAATCTAGAAGAATATCGGGTCTTTTCTTCGACGTGCCATTTTTAATCGGTTTGTTAAATATCCAATCTTTATCGGGAAATTTCTCTTTAACAAAATCACGAATGGCAAACTCTTTCACACAGTAATTTAATGTAATCTTGTGTTCGGGATTATTTATTTTGAAACATGTGAAACAATAACCATCATATTTTTTATTAGAAATTATTGTGTCGCAATTTTCTTCTTTGCATCTTTTACTGCAAATATTTCTCATTCCTTCTTTAGAATGATCATAACAGTATTGTGCTAGTTTTTCACCTTGAAAAGCAAAACTTGCTTGTTTGGGACAATCTTGACATTTTGCATCTTTTGTATTTATCATTCCTGGTTCAATATGCTTTAAACAAAATCTGGGACAATTTCCAGGAAAGTTAAAAGTTGGATGTTTTTTACATCCTTCAAATCGACAGAATGACTCAGATAAATGAATCATACCTTCTGTTTTATGTTTTCCACAATAAATTCCTTTCTTTTCATTTGGAAAATTATATTTAGGTACAGTTGAACAACCTTCAATTTGACATTCTTCTTTTGACAATTGAACCATACCTTCTAATTTATGTTTAGTGCAAAATAAACGTTTCTTTGAATTAGGATAATTATATGAAGCACTTACATTACAATTTTCAGCAGTGCATTTGCTATCATAAATATTTATCATATCATCTTTTGCATGTGTAATGCAATATAGTGCTCCAATAGTTCCTTGATAATTAAAACTTGGTTTTGTTTTACAACCTTCTTCAATGCATTTATTTGTTCTTACATCTTCCATCTCTTCTGTTGCATGGGTTGAACAATAAAGTGGCTTTTTCTCTGTTGGAATATTGAAACATGCTTGAATACCACAATTTGGAGAAATACATAATTTACCTAATTGTGATATGTCAACCATTGTTGTTAAATCAGCGTGATCTCTACAATATAATCTTTCTCTTTCTGTTCTAACATTATAATATGCATTTTTAGTGCAATTTTCTTGAATACATTTTTTCTCTCCTAAATTAATCATGTTTTCTTTTGCATGATTTTTACAATATAATCTCGTTGTTTCTCCCTCATAATTATAAGATGGTAATAAAATACATCCTTCTTCAATACATCTCTTAGATTTAATATTAATCATATTTTCTTTCATATGTAAATTACAATAAATAGCTTTTTTCTCATTTGGAAAGTTATAAGATGCTACTTTTGTACATTCAGTCTCTATACAATATTTTGTTCTATGATCTAAATCTATCATATTCTCTTTCTTATGCTTAGTACAGTAAACTCTTTTAATTTGATTTTTATAATTAGATGTTGCATGTTTAGTGCATCCTTCTTCATTACATATTGTCATTTTTTATTTCTATATATTATATACATATAATATTTCTTTAAGTTAATTAATAGTTTTATTTAATTAATAATTCTTAATAATTAATTAAATAATTTGTTAAAAATAATTGATATAAAGAAATTTTGTGTAATATATTTATACAAAATGACAGAGAGTTATAAATATATTTGTGAAAAATGCGATTATAAATGTAATATAATATCGAGATGGGAAAAACATATAAATACTGAACTTCATATTACAGGAAAGAAAAAGACAAGATCCGATTATAAAGGCGATAAAAAATGTGATAGTTGTGATTATGTCGGTAAAACATTAAATAATTTAATAGAACATAAGTTAAATCATCATTCTTCAATTGAAGAGAGAGAGAAAGGATTTAAGTATTATTGTAAATTATGTGATTATGGTACTTTAACAGAAATTATAATGAATAATCATTATAATACGAAAAAACATAAAAGATATGAGGAATATATTACAAAAAATGGTTTATAATAAAAATTTATTATAAAATTTTGTTTTTAAAAATATTTAAATTAAAAATCTATTTTTTTAATTTTTTTCAAAATTTTATTTTTACATGCAACCACCAATCTCAAATGGTTTTCTCGATACATCAGGTTCAATCGTCGGATTGTTGAAAGGTCCGACAACAATCTGAGGACAAGGAGGTTCACTTCTTAATTGCAAGTTTGCGTTTCTAAGTGTTTGACCAACTGTATTAATGCCGATATTATAACCAGCTTGTAAAAAGTTTCTATCTTTTAATGAACCGACTCCTGAGGGATTAACTTGACTCCAAGTGGTTGCTTCATTAGCAGGTAATAATTCTTGAGCGGTAAGTTGAGCTTTAGGGAACATTCCGGCATTAGCTTGGTCAATTTGATTTTGATCCATTTGATCTTGAACACTCATGTTATTGCTACCAGTGAAATGTTCCATATTTCCAGACATGACACCTTGCATAGCTTGACCAACCATCTTTTGAGGAGCTTCTCCCATCTTCTTTCCACTGTCTTTCTTCTCTTTGAAACCTTCACTCATGTCATTACTATCGTCATCAAAATTGTCAACAGAAGAAGATTTCTTAATATATAGAGTATAAACTAAATATGCAAGACCTATAACAACCAATACAATTACTACATTTTTTAAAATATCATTAGAATCCATTTTCGACATATTATATATTATTTACTAATAAAAAAATATTTATTAATAATACTTAAATAAAAATAAAATTATGTAAAAATTAATTTTTTACTACTCTTCTTAATTAATCTATCTGCGGTGTGATATTTTTTTAATTTATTTTCTAAAATCAACTCATTTACAGATTTTTCTTGGGATTTCTTCTTCTTCATTATTTTCTTACTACTGACTGAAACATCCGTTTGAGTCAAAGTAATATTATCTTTTTCCATATTTGTTATTTCCGTATTCTCTTGTTCTGTTGCCAAATTCAAATTTTCTTCTAAAATCTCTTCCAAATTATTGTTTTGAACTTCATGATTCTCAGTATTACTTTCCATGTTATTTTCCATATTACTATATACTTGATTAACAACTTCAGTTTCTATATTATTATTTTCAACATTAACATGTACCTCTTCTATTTCATCCAACATGGTTGTCAATCTATCCTCTTTAACGCTTTCCCCTAATAGTTCCATATTTTGCATCTCATCGAATTTTTCTTGTGTAATTATATTCTCCAATTCCCACTCTTCCATAATGTAATCGTTTGAAACCTTTAATCCCTTAAAAACAATATCGCAAAGAACATACATATCCTTGGAAAGATTGCATATCTCCTCTTCAATCTCTTTATTTTTAGGAATTGATAATTTAATAAATTGACTATTTCGCTGTTCATCAATAGGTCTTCTCACTTTAATGTCTAGTCCAATTTCATCAAATTCAGTGTTAAACCATTCCATACTATTTTCCTTAATCTTCTCCTGTGATAATTCATGAACTTTATTAATGACATATAGGAAATCCCCAATTTGGTTATTAAAATCCAAATCATCACTAGTTTCTAAAATCAAATATTTCTTAGCAACTGTTTTTTTCTTATTTAGTGTGATATGCATAGGTTTCAAAACCTTTAGGAAAGGGGTTTGACATTTAAAATAATTCCCTTGGTTATCTTTTACCTCAACAAATCTTTGATTCAAAACGAATCTGTAATTTAATGTTGATAGAATATTCACACTATCCTCTTTAAATTTATCGTAATTATCCTCTTCGACATACATCTCTTTACTTTTATTTAATAGATATACATATAAAATTTTATTTTTTAAAACGCAAATACAGTGTTGTACAATAAATTATAGTATCAAATATATTCTTATATCAATATTTCTTAATATTTATTTTAGAACAATTATTTTTTTTATATTAACAATTAGTCCACATTTATTACTCTCCTGCTTCTCCGTCCGGTAATCCCAAATTCCATTTATTTCAATTTGAGCCTTAACATAAGATTGTTTTGGCATGTCATAAATTGTCTTTAAATAATGATTATCTTTATCTTCATATTCTATTTCAGTCAATATATTATTCTTCATTGTTTTCAATCTACATTCCATCATATCATCCTTCTTTTCTCGTTTTTTTATTACACTTTTAAATTCATTATCATTAATACTAAGCTTCTTCTTTATCATACTTTCAATGTATATCATTAATTTTTTAAAATAAGCTATTTCCATAATAGATTCATCTAATTCTAATTTTAACAATTGTTTTCCATATTCATTATCTATGCCAAAAGGTGCTAATATCTTTGGACTCCAAAATCGCAACATTGCACCATCATGTGTAATTAACTGTATATTGTCAGTAGTACTTTTAAATTCGATTTTATTAATGTCTAACTTCATAATTCCCACTTTTATACTATATTACAAAGGATAATTTTTTATAATCAAATACGCATGACGGTAATTATTAGTTTGGAAATTTAAAAAATTTTGTTATCAATTAAAAAATATGTCTTTATTAAAAAATACATTTGTTAATGAGATAATTGATATATTTATAACAGAAGTATCAAAAGATGAGACTAAAAAGAAGATAAATACTTATATTATTGAACCTAGTTTCACATATATGTTTGATAGAATATATCCTTATCTAATACTTACATTTATTATTTTTATTTTAATATTAATGATGGCTATAATAATAATAATTATATTAATAAAGAATTATCGATATACTATGTAAACTAAAATATACTTAAAGAATAATTTATAATGATAGTTGTAAATAAAATAATTGAAAATGAATATGCCATGTAGTGAGTTAACGGAAATATTTAAAAAAATCGGAGGAAGATTTGAATGTGATTATGAAACTAGGAAATGTGTATTATATCCTAATAAAGTATTTTGCAATATCAGTAAAACCGGCGAAGAATTAGATGATATATTATATAATTTTGTACCTGGTAATTTTATTGAAGAATTGCCAATTAATGATAAAAATATAAAGATCGATAAGATTCATCATTATCAAGAGAAAACTTCTCGTGGATTTGTAATTAAAATGTGTATTGATAAAAATGGAGAGCAAGGATATTGTCCTTGTAAAAAGGAAAATAATAAATTTGAGGTTTTCAATATTCTTAATCTCTTTTCACAATTTATTGACAAAAAATAAATATAATATGATAAAATACAATGCAATAAAATATAATAAAATATAATAAAATATAATAAAATATAATAAAATATAATATGATATAATATATATACCATATTTCTACAATGAAAGTATTATTTTATGGAAATTGTCAAACAACGGGATTACAAAAGATGTTAAATCTACAAGATTGCAAACAACAAAATATATTATGCTATTCAACATCCTTAACCAAAACAGAATTTGACAAAATAATTAAAGAATGTGATTTTATTATAACACAGCCAATAACGGATAATTATCGCGATTTACCATATTTATCAACCAGCTATCTTATTAATAATTGTAATCCCAATTGTCATGTCATTATTTTCGATAATTGCTATTTTAATTTCTATTACTTTGACTTAACGTATAAAAAGATAGATGGTAATGTGCTACACTATCCAAGTGATTACCATTATAATCATATGATTGAAACTTATAAGAATAAAGAACCGATTGAAAAATATGTTGACATTGTTAATGATCCAAATCTAAAAAGTGCCGAAGAGTTGGAAGAGATTGCAAATAAAAGCATTGAGGAACTAGAGAGACGACATATTCAAGCAAATGCCTTTTATAAAATACGTGATAACATACATATAATCTCGTGCCATAAGTATATCAAAGAGAAATATAAAGAAAAGCTTCTATTTTATTCGATGAACCATCCAACAAAGAGATTGTTGAAATATGTGTGTGAAAAGATAATAAAGATAATGAATGTAAAAAATACGATTAATTACAATATTGATCCACTTGATCATACAAAATGTATATTGTATAAATGTATTCAAAAAATAGTTAAATTCGACATAACTGAATCCAAATATAAACCTTTAACAAAAGATATGAATATACTTAAAGATAATAAAAGTGTTTATGATATTGCAAAATTATACTATGATACATATGATAGACTTAATGTAAAATTTTAATATCATGTAACTATTATCATGTTGCGAACCATCTGTTCCCTAATGTAGTAAGTGCCATTAAAATTCCGCCCCATACTGCATCCATTATTGCGGCTGAATAAGACCATTTCTTTATGATCGCATAATTTGTACTGTCATAAACACCATATATAACAAATCCAAATAAAAATGCATCTAATACACTTTTTCCCTCTTTAATAATGAAATAATATAATCCACCAATCAACAATATATAACATATAATCGCCCCGTAAATATTCAATTGCATCTTTTCGCCCTGAATATTCTCAATCATTCTTGAAAATATCCCCTTTGTTAAATTTAGGTAAATTGCATCGAGAATTAGCATGATTACTCCAATTTTTATAATTGTTTTTATAGTTGGCCATAGATCTTTCATTTTTTTCCTTTATAATGTAATTTGAGATATTTATTTGCATTTTGAATTATCTCTTTCTGTTCATTTTTACTCTTCTTTTTCCAAAATGCCACTTGTCGTGCAGTACTATAATTTTTTGACAAATAATCCTTGTGATGATTAATGAAATTGTAATACAAGTCATTTAATGTGTCACACCATTCATCCTTTTTATAATCACTCATATTTAAAATATAGTTTGATGAAGCGAAATATGGTCGAGTCATTATCTTTCCACCATCGGCAAATTGCGTCATTCCATAAACATTTGGGATCATAACCCACTCATACGCATCAATTGTCCATTCCATAAATATATCATATACATCATCGGGCTTTATCATGCATAAAAACATATAGTTGCCCAAATACATCAGCCTTTCAATATGATGCGCGTATGAATAATCGACAATTTTATGAATAATATTATCGATTGGTAAAATTCCCGTTTTGCCTTCCCACATCATTTCCCGATTAATTCTCCTTTTATGTTTCATGAAATTTATCTTCTTCATAGAATCCCCTTCCAATAAATATACGGCGTAAATGTAGTTTCTCCATCCAATTACCTGTCGAATGAATCCTTCAAATGAATTTATTGGAACTTTATCTTGATATTTCATTGTCTCTTCGATGACCTCTCTATCTGTTATCAATCCAATATTCATCATAGGACTCAATACAGAATGAAAGAGAAATGGATCTCTATCAGTAACGGCATCCTCATAAATGCCGAAATTATCAAATTTATTCTTTAAAAAATTGCGCAACCATTTAACGGACTCATCGTGATCAATAGGATAAATGAAATTATCTAATGAACCATAATTTTTCGAAAAATTCTTTTCAACATATTGAATCGCTTCTTTTATATATTTTTCTCTTTTACTATCACCATCACTATCCAAATCAAGCATCTTTGGTATCTTTACATTTCCCGGCATCTTTTGACGGTTCTCTTCATCAAATGACCATTTTCCTCCCACCGGTTTACCATTTTTTTGAACGAGAATATCTAAACGGATGCGTTGCCATTTGTAGAAATTTTGATGATTATATTTACCGCTCTTTTCACTATAGAATTCAAATTTATTTGCATGAATCAAATCTTCATCAACTAGGAAATTTTGCGTTTTAAGAATTGTAAAATTATTGTTATTATTATTTTTATTTTTATTAAACAATTTTATCAATCTCTCTTTCAACGGATTATCGCATAAATCATATGTAAATATATTCTTTCCTTTGGGAAATTTACTAATCTTTTTATTGGACTCTTTATATTCAATATATTTTACATCAATATCATTTGATTTAAGGAAATCATAATATGACTTCATTGATGCTCTATGATATGCTAACTTTAACTTATGATATTTAAAATCAGTAAAAAATCTTTTATCCTCGACTAAATACACCTCTTTATCTTTTAGTTCATTTATATTTGAAAAGAGATGAATTGGAAAAAGAAGAAATATGTCTTTCATATTAATTTCTTAGAAAATAAATCCCAAATATCATATTTATTATTTCTTGGCCAATAGAAATGCGCTTCATGTTGATGTCCACCGCCACCCTTAGGAACTCCACCAATATATCCCAATTTCTGTGCAATCTCCTTCAGGTTTATTGTACTACTTGGACGATGGTCATCCATTATAGTAACATCATAGCAATTATTCGTATACTCATATCCCCATAATACACAGAACTGAATATTACTTCCCATCGCTCGATAATTTGACATAATTTGTCGTCCAACTTGCTTTTTAATACCAGGTGCGTTAAAATTCAAAACGGCGACATTATATCCTTGAAAATTAGCTGGCTTGGCATTTAATGCAATTTGATTTTTAAGACTTTCAACAACTTCGTCATAATACTTACCGATAAAAATCAAGTATTTATATGATAAGTTCTTCTCTGTTAAAATGTCCCACAATTCAACGAACGCTTCACCACTCTTCTTCTTTGATTGAAAGTAGGGATTTTTATTGTGCGAATATCGATGACCAATCGCTTGAGAGAATGAATGAGCAACTTGCGGAGGAAAGAACGGTAAAAATAGTTTGATGTCATCATTGTCGATGAATAGGATTGGAACGGGAATATCCTCTTTGGAATAAAAGAATTTCCAAACGTATGCACATGTCGCATGCCTCTCATCACGACCTCTAAAGACTTTTATTTTATCACTGTTGGAAATGGTATCTAATCCCTTTTGATGATCGTCAATAATGATGATATTTTTAGCGATTTTTGACAATTCACTTAAGAAAGCATTATTATAATCAAGATCTAATATCATGATATTTTTACCAGAAAAGATTTCGGGATTTCTTATCTGTACAAACTTACCATGCATAGGCTTCTGTCCCAATAACTGAACTTTATCATTAATCTCTTTAATAAAATGATATGCGACACATGCAGATACCCAACCATCGTTATTTTCATCGTGATATACGATCAAATCGATTTCATCTATATCTTTTTTTGTTAGATTTTTTCTAAAGGATATAATGTCGTCAAAATCGTCTTGATAAGATTTCATATCTTTGAATTTTGCTCTGTCATTTACTTTTAATTTAATATTGGCAAATATATCTTTATTCTTGAGTGAATCACTTAATACTTTATTGAAAATGAACTCACCATCAGTTACCTTCTTATTTTCATCCCCATTATTTTTCTTCTTTGAATTATTATTATTTTTTGCATTATTTTTTGCATTTTTTTTGTTCTCTTTTATTTTTTTTGGATTATTGTTTGCCATATTACTTATCGCATTTTCTTTTATATTCTCTTTTACATTATTTTTTCCGTTATCATTATTTTTATCATTACTATTGTCATTCTTTTTATTATTACTATTTTCATTCTTTTTACTCTTCTTTGTTGTACTTTTCTTTGCGCTCTTTTTAGCAGTCTCTTTTTTTAAAGCCATTTAAACTATATTATAATTGTAGATAATAATTTCAACATTATCTGCAATATTTTTCTAAAGTATAATTATATAAAATAAATAAAATGTATGATGTTACATTCGATGGATTACATTGCTGGAATAAAGCAATTTTCGAAAAATTAGGTTGGATGGTTCTGGTTCATTCTCAAGGACAGAGCAAAGCTGTCACAGATTGCTATATGGTTGAAATAAATAATTTAAAGGGAGCAGTTGGAGACAAAATTACCAAAATGACGGAGATGAATTGCATGGATAAGGTAGAAGATTTGAACATTATGTTAAGAAATCTTGATATTTTGTTAAATCATGTTGAAAAAGATTTTAAGAATAAAAGTAATGTAAACAATAAAAAGAATAACAATAAGATTAATAATAACCAAAACATATCAAGTATTAATCAAGCTTCTAATAATGAACATAATTTAAATATGACTGAAAATAATAAATCTTTTTTACTTGGTGGAAAACTAAAGAAGAATAAAAATAATAAAAATAAAAACAACAACAAAAAATAATTATTTTCCATATAAACCCTTTTTATAAACCTTTAATATCTCTTTTCTCATCTTTTCATAATCAACTATTGGTCGATTATATTTAACATCTTTGTACTTTGCATATGCAACATCCCAATTAATAATATCCTTTGCAGGAACATCTTTTAATTCAGGAACCCATTGTTTAATATATTCGCAATCTTTATCAAAATTCTCAGTCTGTCTTTTAACGGAAAATATTCGAAAGAATGGTTGGGAATCAGCACCACTTCCACTAGACCATTGCCAATTACCATTATTAACAGATGGATCATAATCTATTAATTTCGTTGCGAAATACTTTTCTCCCCATCTCCAGTCGCAATTTAAAATCTTTATTAAAACATTGCTTGTTATTAAACGCGATCTGTTGTGCATAAATCCCGTTTCATTCAATTCTCTCATTCCAGCGTCGACAATTGGAAACCCAGATTTCCCCAAAGTCCATGCTTTAAAGTAGCTTTTATTATTACCCCATTTTATTTTGTTGTACTGTTCTTTTAATGAATGCCCTTCCAATATTTGTCGATTATAATAGGTGAGATAATAATAAAATTCACGCCAATATAATTGTGTAATAAGTCCATGCTTTTTACCAAAATTCTTTAAGAATATATGATAAACTTCACGTATTGAAACAACGCCGAATTTTATATAAGCCGACAGATGCGTCGTAGAATGACTGAGAATATTACGTATTTTATCATAGTTTTTAAAAATCTTTATTCCTTTCAATATTTTTAAGGCATTTTCGCGACCACCATGAAATGCAATAGTCTCATTCTCTTTTAAATATTTTTTTTTAAATTTGGCAATATCAATTCCAATACTAGATGAAGTAATCTTAATGAATTTACTTGAATTAAATTTAATATTTGACAATGGTTTTGGTACGGGAAATGATAAAGCATGATTCTTAAAAGGAGTGAACTTTTGATAATCTGTTCCATCCTCCTTGAGATAAGTACCAATCTCATTTAAAAGGTAATCTTCTAATGACATCATATTCACGTTTTCTTTATCACAAAATCTCTTTATTTCATCGTCTCTTTTCAATGCATAATTGGTATAATCCTTATTGAAATATATTGTGTCATACGCAAATTCTTTTAAAATCTTTGTTAAAACGTCGACATTATCACCATAATAATAGTGCAAGCGGGTGCCATACTTTTTAAGCTCTTTGTTTAATTCTTCCAATGATTCTATCATGAATTGAAATCCATTTGATGAGAAATATTTATTCTTAGAAGGATTTATTTGCTCAGGTGTAAATATGAAAATTGGTAATATTTTGTCCGAATTTTTATAACATTCGATGAATGAGATGTTGTCGATGAGACGTAAATCGCGTCTAAATATAAAAATAGATTTTTTCATTTTTATATTATATGTATTCTATAAATAATTAATATTAAAATTTTATAAGTTTGTAGTCAATAAATGCTTTAATGATGAATATAAATATAATTATGCTCATAATTGTTATGATATTCCATAAGGTTTTTTTATCAACCTCATCTTTTTTGTTTTTTTTAATATCTTTTTCTTTAATAACAACTTTTTTTTTTTGTCTTTGTTTTTCTTATTCTTATACTTTTTAATATCATTTTTAATTGTTTCTATTTTTATTTCCTCTTCATCATCATCATCATCGTTTGTTATATAAACAGGTTGTACCACCGGTTGAATAACAGGTGGAATATATTCATATTCGATATATGGAACGGAATCATTTCCATAATAGGAATAATTGACAGGATTGGTAAAATACGGATTATTATATGATCCATTTGCATACCAATTATGATGATTGTAAGCTCCATGGTGATTGTTTCCCCAGCCGGTATAAGCGCCATGATGACTGCCACTATGTGACATATTACCCGTCATCGCACTGCTATGACCACCACCATGCATTCCTGCTCCCATTCCACCACTACCGTGACCTCCTCCGCCTCCACCTCCTCGAAAAGATTCAACAATCTCCTTTTTTTTCATAATCGGTTTCTTAATGTCAGATGATAAATCTTGTTGATCAAAAAAATGACCAGGTCTCATTTGATTAGTATATTCGTTGTTAAAATTAATAGGTGCGTATTGTAATGCCATCACTTATAAATATATATTATATATTTATTTTGTTGATTATCTAGAAAAAAATAATATAAATGCAATAAAAATAATTAAAAGCAAAACCCAAACATGGCGACCATTTGACTCATTTTCAAAATGTTCATTTGGATAATGAATGATATAATCCTTATTGTAATATCTTGATTTTGGAATATCACTTTCAGTATATAATGATGGAGATGGAACATTTGGATAATCATCGACAATATATTCGTCATGATTGCTGTTAAGAGTATTTTGAATTTGTCTATTTAACAAATACTGATCAACTTGATATTTATTTCTATTGACATCTTTATTTGAATACTGATTGCAAATGGGGACGTCAAAATATCCTTTATTAACAACAGCGGCACCTTGATTTACATTTGTTTGACTCATTTTCTTTATATAATAGTTAATTATATAAAAATTTATGTTGATTTAAAAAAATACTTAGATAAATATTTGTAAATTACAATTAAAGAACAAAAACAAATAAAATAATGAATGCAACAAATATTTTTTTAGGTAATATTCTTATATCAATATTATATTTATTCGTAATGATAACACTTTATATAATATCAGTCTTTATGTATATTCCAATTAAAATACGACAATATCGGTATGGTTTTGAATTACACTAGGAACAATCTTTAAATTAAAATACTTAGTACCATTGTATCAATAATGGATCTGCATAATCACCATCTGCATACTTCATTATTTTTACTACTGGTTTTTTATTTTTTTTATTATATAAAATCCATGTTTGTGTACTTGAACCACAACCTGTAATTCCACCAGATGTTTTTATCTCAATTTCATATTCACAAATATATTTATCAGGAACAGAAAATCTTCCATGATTTTTTTTCAATGATGCATAATCAAATCCTTTTTTTATTAGTTTATTTCTATCAATGTCATTGTCTGGTACTATCATTGTACTTACAATTTCAATTTTTTTATTTTTAGTATTTGACATGTCAAATTATATATTTTCATATATAATTTTTCTTTAAATTCCTTTAATAAAAAGTTAGGAAAAATTAGAAAAAAACAGTTATTTTCAAAAGAAAAGGAGGGGTTTTTAGGGGATTAGCGTTCTGTCGAACGCAAAAGCTTCGCTAACGCTCGCGAACCTTGGTTCCCTAACCCTAACCTTAAGCCCAACTGTTCAATGATTGAGTATAAGGATTCTCTTTGAATGCATCGACCATAACAGGATTTATTCTATCGGCCAATGGCTCATTTGGGACAATCTCTTTTTGCTGTGTCATATTGAAAGATGTCATTTGCGGAATAGAGTTATAAACTTTATTTGCTTGAACACCTCTTTCACTTAAGTATTTGTTTTGTATATCGCCTATCTTGCTTGTTGTTACGTTTAATTTGTCGCTACTTATTACACTACTTGGGCCCATTGCACCGGGAGTATATCCTTCATCAATAACACCTCTTATTGCCTTAATTTCGGCATTGTAAATATCTTCATATGACATAGGCTTTGTATTAACACCGTCGTTACCAGCCCCGCCAAAATATTCCATATCACTTGTAAATTGTCTTATAGTATTAGGTGCATTAACTTCAGTAACTTCATAGGCTCCCAATTCGGGACCACTTGCATCACCAACATAAGCAACACTATCTTCTCTTAAAGTACTTGGCAACTGAATTCCTTTGGTTAAATGGCCGTCATTTCGAACCTGAGTAGCAATACCCATTGCATCATAGACCATTGTCGTTTGCTTAGTAGTAGTCTTTGCAGAATCTCCATTTTTAACATATATTCCTTGACTAGTACTATTGATGTTACCCTTTCTTTTATTTTTAATGGTCGTTTGCTTCATAGTAACCTTTGGTGTATCAGCTGGATCATATACCACACCTCTACTGGCACCAGTGTTGCTCAACATACCACTATGATTATTGTGAATATTCGTTTCTTTAATGGTAGTTCTTGCAACATCATCTGGGTCATAAGCAATTCCCTTACTAGCCCCTGTATTGCTTAACATACCGCTATGATTATTGTGAATATTCGTTTCTTTAATAGTGGTTCTTGCAATATCATCCGGATCATATGCAATTCCTTTACTTGCCCCTGTATTACTCAACATACCACTGTGATTATTGTGAACATTAGTTTCCTTAATGGTAGTTCTTGCAACATCATTTGGATCATAAGCTATTCCCTTACTTGCCCCTGTATTACTCAACATACCACTGTGATTATTAATAACGTTTGTTTCTTTGATAGTGGCACGTGCCTTATCGCTATAATAAAGTTTGGTTTTATTATTTCCTTGAAGATTTCCGTTTCTCTTATTGTCAATTAAATCATTCTTCTTAGAATACTTTAATTTTTGATTTCTAATGGTACCCTTACCAACTTGTGGTTTAATATTAATGATATTATTTCCTTTATCATTTTCATTATTTTCAACTCTCTTATTATCTCTAATGCGAATTGATTTTTTACCATAATCATTTGGAACATCTTTCATACCAAACATACTTAATAATGACCAAGTTCCAGTTCCATCGGCATTTCTCGGTCCATCATCTGTATAAGTAATCTTGTTAGAAATCTTGTATTTCGAACGTACTTGTGCAACAGTTCCGTGAACTGGCGCAGCACTTCCAGTTCTCGTTTTTAATTCAGTAGTTTTACGATTAGTATATCTCGTAATGATGCAAGGACGCTGTTCAGGAGCAATAACGGCACCTGTTGTTGTAAGATATCTGTCTGGCTCTTGGACATAAAATGTATCAGGCTTATTCTTATAAACGGTACCGATCTTACCTGGCTTGGCAATCTTTGCACCAGAAACAACACGACCATAATAAGATATCTTAGGATTTGTTTTGACTCTCATTTCATCAACGGTTTTAGGCATAGCATAATCTTGTGCATCGGGTTGTTGGAAACCACCTGATGGCTCATTAGTATATCCCTGATTAAGACCAGGACCAACATAAACTTTTTCTATTGGGGTTTCATTTGAACGAATATTAGAAACATAATATCGATCATACATGTATCCGTCTAAATTACCTGTTCCATAAACATTAGACATATTCTCTTGAGGTTGAAAGAATAAACCTTGTTCCTGCTTCTTTTGATAATTATCTTGAGTACCTGTGAAATTTTCAAAGATACCTCTTGTCGAAAATTCATCCAAATTCTGTCTAACATTACCACCAAAGAATGGTGTCATATTATTATGTGTAAAAGTATTGGGATCAATTTGATTACCTGTAAGAGATATACCACCAAAACCACCTGAATTTGGTAATGATCTATTATTTTTTGTTAAATTTGGATTAATCTCTGCTTTGTTAACATCAACTGTATCAATGACAATATCATCATACTTTTGATAACTATTATATTCAATAGGAAGTGATTTTTCACTGTAGTCTACCTTATTATACATGATTGGAAAAGGAGGACCAGGTGTCACAACATTTGTATCTTGTGGATATAATGATTTATCAAGTAATACATTGCATTTTTTCTGTTCATCTTGAAAAATATCATACGCTCTATTAGATGTATAAACAGTTTCAGGAGATGGTTTTTGACTATTGGGAACTTTAGCAATATTTTTTTTATTTATATCTTTGCTTTTGTTGGATTGTAATTTGTATCCTAAACCCAAAATTCCTAGAACAATTGCATATTCCATTTATATTATACTATTATAAAATAATATAATATTTATAATAATTATAACTTATTTTTTTTCTTAAATTGAGGGAACTATGTTATCCTAAAATCCACTCTCCTTTTATCGTTCAAATATCATTTAATTAAAAATCTTTTTCTTTATATGGTAAAAACTCTTTAATTATTGTTTATATTCTTGCTAACTCTTTGCGCCCACTATGTAGCCAACCAATTTCCGCATGGAAAATAAGTCCTATTAAAAAGATAACTAATAGCATATTTTTATCATCTTGATATTTGAAACAATCTGTTGTTATTCTATAATAATAATATATGACAGATGGCCATATAAAAAGCATCCTTACAAATATTAAGTAGATCAAACGATATATGATAAAAGCATTGGTTAAATATTTATTGTTAAAATGCATGCTTAAAAGCTTTGGTCCAGAAACAAGAGACATACCCTCAGTAAGACCAATCATTAAAGATATTCCATACATTCCTTTGTATTCAATAATGATTAATGCTAAAATAGCCAATAAATGATGAAATAAGAGATCAAGTCGTACATGTTTTTCAATCCTTAGATATACTTGATATAATAACAAAACAGTATCAAAAACGAAATAGGAGAGAAACATGTAGTGATATTTTTGAAATTTATGAGTGATGATTGTATTATCAAGACATTTATCGAGCCATATGTATCTATAGTTTGAATAAGCTTCATGTGCAATTGTTCCACACATTAAACTTCTCATCATGTTGATACTGAATTTTTCAAACAACATTTCTTCAACATTATATTTTTTTAATATATGATGAAAAAAAATAACCATACCACCCATTAAGAAAGCATTATAGTAAAAAGTATAAAATAACATATGTATATATATAGAGTTATGTTATTTTATTTTTAAATAATTTATAATTTATAATTTCATTATTTTACTTCTAAATATATTGAGATTTCTATTTTTAAGTTAACTTAAAACATTAAATGATTCTATTTTATTTTTATGGTAAAATTACAATTAAAGATAATCTTTTAAAAAAAAGATTAAACTCTTGAATAACATATATATGTGTTTAAAATTAACAAAACAAATGATTAAATTAACAAAATAAACAATTAAATCAATGAAATTAACAAAATCAAAAACATTCAAATTTAATCTTTATTTATTAAAATTTTAACTTTGATTGTGATTTTACTATAAAAATAAAATAGAATCACTTAATATTTTAAGTTAACTCAAAAATAAAAACCCTAATATATTTAAAAATAAAATAACGAAATTTAAAAAGTGTTGCCACAAGCCCACTTACGTGATGCATTAGCAATATGTTGTTGTCTTCTTATTATCATGCTTTTAACATGATATTCAGTAGAAGACTTAACTAGAGTCTACTTAAGTGGATCCATCAGCAGGTGCCTTAGCAACATGATGATTCTTCTGATTCCACTGTTTTTTAACAGGGGCTTTGGTTGAAGACTCAACATGTGCATCAACAACAGGTTGATTCTTCTTTTTATTCCACTGCTTTTTGGCAGGAGCTTTAGTTGAAGACTCAACTTGTGCATTAACAGCAGGTGCATCAACAACAGGTTGATTCTTCTTTTTATTCCACTGCTTTTTGGCAGGAGCTTTAGTTGAAGACTCAACTTGTGCATTAACAGCAGGTGC
>JACCDX011470255.1_pt1 | contig 20752 bp, 19 predicted proteins | sample 7449681 | NCBI WGS metagenome assembly JACCDX01 (sample SAMN15323450, study PRJNA562643) | freshwater metagenome | isolation source: river surface water | place: USA:Blue River Watershed | collected 2017-08-18
GGGAAAAACAAAGCCAGAAATTCAGGAAGCCTACGTAGAACACTCATTTGACATGTCCAGCTCCGTCATGGAGTCGCTCTGAATAAAAAGCCACCCCTGCGGGTGGCTTTTAGGCCGAGCGCGGGGTACGCTTGCAAGCGCATCCCGCATGATGCCGGTCGAACGTAGCCGAAGCTTAGTTCTCCGACTGATCTACCAGCTTGTTTTTGGCAATCCACGGCACGTGAGGCCGTAAAAAAAGCTGCACCTGCGTGCAGCTTTTAGGCCGAGCGCGGTGCGCGCATTTTCGCGCGCGCCGCATGATGCCGGTTGAAGGTAGCAAAGACTTAATTCTTCGATTGATCGACAAGTTTATTCTTGGCAATCCACGGCATCATCGCCCGCAGTTTCTCACCCACGATTTCAATCGAGTGCTCTGCATTCAAGCGGCGACGCGAGATGAGTGTCGGCGCGTTAGCCTTGTTCTCAAGAATGAAGCTCTTCGCGTATTCACCCGTCTGAATATCTTTCAAGCACTGACGCATCGCATTCTTGGTGTCTTCGGTCACAATGCGTGGGCCGGTCACATACTCACCATACTCTGCATTGTTCGAGATCGAGTAGTTCATGTTGGCGATGCCGCCTTCATAAATCAGATCAACGATCAGTTTCAGTTCGTGCAGACACTCGAAATACGCCATTTCAGGCGCGTAGCCGGCTTCGACCAGCGTCTCGTAACCAGCCTTGATCAGTTCCACGGTGCCACCGCACAGAACAGCCTGCTCACCAAACAGATCGGTCTCGGTCTCTTCGCGGAAATTGGTCTCGATGATACCGGCACGGCCACCACCATTGGCCATTGCGTACGACAGCGCGATGTCACGCGCATGACCTGATTTGTCCTGATACACCGCGATCAGATGCGGTACACCACCGCCCTGTGTGTAAGTGGAGCGAACGGTGTGGCCCGGTGCTTTTGGCGCGACCATGATCACATCCAGATCGGCGCGCGGCACGACCTGACCGTAATGGACGTTAAAGCCGTGAGCAAAAGCGAGCACAGCGCCCTGCTTTGCGTGGGGTGCTACGTTTTCAGCGTAGACCTGCGCGATGTTTTCATCGGGCAGCAGAATCATGATGACGTCAGCAGCTTTGACTGCGTCATTGACTTCAGCCACTTTCAGGCCGGCTTTTTCAACCTTGGCCCAGGAAGAGCCACCTTTGCGCAGACCGACCGTGACTTTGCAGCCGGACTCGGACAAGTTCTGTGCGTGCGCATGGCCCTGCGAGCCGTAACCGATGATGGCGACATTCTTGCCTTTGATGAGGGAGAGGTCGCAGTCTTTGTCGTAGAAAACTTTCATGATTATCCTGATGAATAAATTATTAAATGAAAAATGAGTGGGTGGTATCGGTGAATATCGGTGAATCAGACTTTCAGAATGCGCTCGCCCCGACCGATACCCGAGCCGCCGGTACGGACCGTCTCCAGAATGGCCGTACGATCGATGGCATCAATGAACGCATCAAGCTTGGATTTGTTGCCAGTCAGCTCAATGGTGTAGGTCTTCTCAGTGACATCGATGATGCGGCCACGGAAAATATCCGTGGTGCGCTTCATTTCTTCGCGCTCCTTGCCGACTGCACGTACCTTGATGAGCATAAGCTCACGCTCGATATGTGCGCCCTCGGTCAGGTCGACCACCTTGACGACTTCAATCAGACGATTCAGATGCTTGGTGATCTGCTCGATCACGTCGTCTGATCCGCTGGTGACGATGGTCATGCGCGACAAGGTGGCATCTTCAGTGGGTGCCACGGTCAGTGTTTCGATGTTGTAACCGCGCGCGGAAAACAAGCCCACAACGCGCGATAGTGCGCCCGCTTCGTTTTCGAGCAATGCAGAGATAATATGGCGCATTACAGATCCTCCGAGCCAAGCAGCATTTCGGTCAGGCCTTTACCGGCCTTGACCATCGGCCAGACGTTCTCATCGCGATCGGTGATGAAGTTCATGAAAACCAGTTTGTCTTTCATGGCAAAAGCATCGCGCATCGCGCCGTCCACATCGCCCGGCTTGTCGATCGTGACGCCCACGTGACCAAATGACTCGACCAGCTTGTCAAAGTCGGGCAGTGAATCCATGTACGACTCGGAATACCGTGAGCCGTAATCGATCTGCTGCCATTGGCGCACCATGCCCAGGTAGCGGTTGTTGAGCAAAATGATTTTTGGCGTCAGGTGATATTGACGACAGGTCGCCAGCTCCTGGATACACATCTGAATGGACGCTTCACCGGTAACGCAAGCTACCGTCGCACCGGGATTAGCCATTTGCACACCCATTGCATACGGCAGACCGACGCCCATGGTGCCCAGACCCCCTGAATTGATCCAGCGGCGTGGTTTGTCGAAGCCGTAGTACTGCGCAGCCCACATCTGGTGCTGGCCCACGTCGGAGGTGATAAACGCATCGCCCTTCGTCACTTCCCAGAGCTTTTCGACAACCGACTGGGGCTTGATCACCTGATCCGAGGTCGGATATTTCAGGCATTCTTTCTGGCGCCACTCGTTAATCTGTTTCCACCAAGCCTGAATCGCCGTCGCGTTCGGCTGAATTTCAGACGTCTCGATCTGTGACAGCACGTCATTCAATACATCACGCACATTACCGACGATAGGAATATCGACCTTCACACGCTTGGAAATTGATGAGGGATCAATATCGATATGAATGATCTTGCGCGGCACGCTGCCAAAATGCTTGGGGTTACCAATCACACGATCATCGAAGCGCGCGCCGATGGCGATCAGCACGTCGCAATGCTGCATCGCCATGTTGGCTTCGTAGGTGCCGTGCATACCCAGCATGCCCACAAATCGCTCGCTCGACGAACGATAGCCGCCCAGCCCCATCAGCGTGTTCGTGCAGGGGTAACCGAGTTTGTCGACCAGCTTGTTCAACTCGGGTGCAGCATCGGCCAGAATCACGCCGCCACCGGTATAAATCATCGGACGCTCTGCAGTGAGCAGGAGCTGAACCGCTTTGCGAATCTGGCCCGCATGACCTTTTTCGACCGGCTTGTAGGAGCGCATCTCGAGCTCTTTCGGATACTCGAAAACTGCTTTGGCGGTGGTGATGTCCTTGGGGATATCGACCAGGACCGGGCCGGGACGGCCAGTGGTGGCGATGTAAAAAGCCTTCTTCATGACCGTCGCCAGGTCTTTCACATCTTTGACGAGGAAGTTGTGCTTGACGCAGGGGCGCGTAATGCCGACGGTGTCACATTCCTGAAAGGCGTCCTGACCAATCGCATGGGTCGGCACCTGTCCGGAAATGATCACCATCGGAATCGAATCCATGTACGCAGTCACCAGACCCGTGACTGCATTGGTGACGCCTGGGCCGGAAGTCACCAGCGCAACACCCACTTTGTTCGAGCTGCGCGAATAGGCATCGGCTGCGTGAATCGCCGCCTGCTCGTGACGAACAAGTATGTGCTGGAATTTGTCCTGCTTGAAAATAGCGTCGTAGATGTAGAGAACGGCGCCGCCGGGGTAGCCGAACACATGTTCGACGCCTTCTTCGGCCAGACAGCGCACGACGATGTCGGCGCCCGTGATTTCGGTGCTCATTGCTGCTTCCTTTCAAGGTCCATTGGAAATTGATCGGATGCTCTCTCCTGTCGAGACCGGTTGCGGTGGCACTCTGCTGGCATTCCTTTTTTGTGCGGTCACGCCGATCCGTCCTGCGCACTACGGCGCATTTCAAACCGACGCTAAGCGCAACTCGTTCAGCCTGAGTTCGTGCTTTGGCGATCGATCCCTCACGCTTGTGGCGTGGGTTAGAGCAAACTGCTTTCGGATGAAAGTGGCGTTGCGGCCCGATTGGCATCATGGGCAAACCAGGGCAAGCCAAAAAATACCCCTCGCGGTGGCGAGGGGAACGATACGTTAATGCGTTGCAGCACGAAGGTCAAGTGAAATCTTGGAAAAAGCCTTTGAAATCAAGCGGTTTGACCCGGTTACCCTTGCCCGACAGTTAATAAAAAAGCATGCCGCGCAAGGCAGACAGACCGCAAATTCTGTGCAAAGTACAATGAGGGCTTTACCCACCTCCCCGCCCGTGAACGACCTCCCGTCCGCTGCCGCGCAAACCACCGAACCGTCCAGCAACATGCCACCCGCGTCCCTGAAAAGCCGCCTGCTGGCCATGGTGTATGAATCCATGCTGCTGTTTGCCGTGCTGTTCGCTGCCACCTTGCTGTTTTCCACACTGCTGGAGCAACGACACGCCTTGTACCGGCGAGATGACCTGCAGTACTGGCTGTACGTCGTACTGGGCATCTATTTTTGCTGGTTCTGGCGCCATGGGGGACAAACGCTGGCGATGAAAACCTGGCGCATCCAGTTGCTCACCCGTGACGGCACGCCGCTGAGCTGGGCACGTGCTGTCCCTCGCTATATGCTGGCATGGCTGTGGTTCCTGCCCGGGCTCGCCGCCGCGCGTTACCTGAATGCGCAAGGCTGGATGCTCGTGACCCTGCCCGCGCTGAACATGCTGCTTTGGGCACTGGCGGTTTTTCTTGATCGCGACCGGCAATTCCTGCATGACCGGCTGGCCGGCACACGCATTATCCAGCTGCCGCCGATTGCATCTCCCGAAAAGTCGGCCAGCAGCGCATGAGGGAAGCGGCAGCATGATCGCCCGACTTACCCGTTTCGTGATCCTGCTGCAGCTGCTCACCCTGGCCGGTCTGAGCGCCCTTCTGATGGCGTTGGGATGGATTGATACACCCGGCATCAGTCTGCTGCTGGTCCTCGTGATGATGACGCTTCTGAGAGCGCTCATCGTTTTCAATAATTTTTTCCTCGCAGGCTCCCTGCAACAACCAATGATTAACGGCCAGCCTGCACCCCTGCTGCGCATGGCAGGCAGAATGCTGCAGGAATTCTGGTGGAGCATGCAGTGCTGGTTTCGCTTTTTCCCGCTGGCCCGCCCTTTTTCGGTAACACTCGCGCGCGACGCCCTGCCACCGGTATTGCTCTTGCATGGCTACGGGGCCAATAGCGGATTCTGGTCACCATTGAGCAAGCACCTGTCGGCGGCCGGCATCAGTCATGCCGCGATTGATCTGGAACCCATACTGGGCAGCATTGATGGCTATACCGACCCGATAGAAAACGCCGTGCAAAAACTTTGCGCTGACGTGGGCGCTGAAAAAATCATCGTTGTCGGGCACAGCATGGGCGGCCTGGCAGCGCGTGCCTGGCTGCGCCGCTGTGGCTGCGGGCGACTGGCACGGCTGATCACACTGGGTACGCCGCATTTTGGCAGCACGCTCGCCGGCTACGGGATGGGAAAGAATGCACGCGAGATGCTGCCACCAATGTACGGTGAGCAACCCGGCGATGACTGGCTGACGGCACTGGCTAGTTCAGAGAACAGTGATGTGCGTGCCTGCATCACATCGATCTATTCACTGCACGACAATATCGTCGCGCCACAACGCTCGGCAATCTTACCCGGCGCGGTGAATCGGGCGCTCGATCTGGTGGGGCATGTTGCGCTGGGGTTTGATCGGGCAGTGGTGGATCAGCTGATCGCAGAAATCAGGACAAGCCGTCAAAACACGTGCTCAGCAGGAAGTTGATGACCTGCTCATTCGAGTATTGCTCATTGCTGCGCAAGTAATCCAGCGTGGGGTCGCAAGAGCGCGCATAGATCGTGAATAACACCACCTCGGTGGGCAAATCCTTACGGATCTTGCCGTCCGCACGTGCACGTTCGATCAGTTCACCCATCAGCTCGTTGAGGTCCATCAAACGAGTGATGTAACGGGTGTTGTTGAGCAGCGCTTCGCGCAGACTGGTGTTCTCGGAAGGCAGGGTCGGCAAGCCACCCTTCATGCGGATTTCAAGCGCCCACTGCAACACGCCTTTGAGTTGATCGATAGGCGCACGGTCAGCCGCCATGCCGCGCACAAATGCCAGCGTGTTTTCGAGCAGGCGAATCATTGCGGCGGCGGCCAATGCTTCTTTGGACGGGAAGTGCTTGTACAGACTGGCTTTGGCGATGCCGACTTCGGCAGCGACCTCGTCCATCGTCATCAAATCAAAACCTTTTTTCGCGAGCAAGTTGTTCGTTGCATCGACGATGGCGTTTTCGCGGACGATCAGTTGTTGTTGTTTGAACGAGAGTTTGGGTTCTTTACTCATCGGTTGCGATTCAGGCCAGTCGGTTTTGAACTTTTGAATTATACGGCACCCGAACCAGAGGCGGTGCCCTTGCAGTTCTATTAATGATGTTTTTTTAGGGAAATTTGCATGGTGAGACCTCTTGCTGCAGCGCTCACGTTGATAACCCTGCTCTTTTCAGGGTCAGTGACGGCCGAGGACCTGCTGGAGACAGCGCAACGCTCCGGCTCTTTCAAGATTTTTCTGAATACCGTCAAAACCTCCGGACTTACGCGCGAGCTCAAGACCGAGGGCCCTTTCACTGCCTTCATCCCGACCGACGATGCGTTTGGCCGGATTTCTGAAGATCTGTGGCAAACGATGTCAAAAAACCCCGAGCAAATGGCGAGAATGGTCCGTTATCACCTGACCCGGGGCAAGTTTAAAGTCACCGAGGTCAAACCCGGCAGGGTGACCAGCGTCGAGGGGCACCCGCTCACGCTGACGTCCGACAATGGGATGGTGACCGTCAACGGGGCGCGGGTGACCGAGAGCGATCTGATGGCAGACAACGCTGTCATCCATGCGATTGATGCCGTCCTGCTGCCGCCTGACTAGTTCAGCCTATCGGTTATGATCGCCCACGATCATCACTCGTCCCGATTTCGTGAAAAACAAGCTCCGTGCAATCTGCGTTTACTGTGGCGCCTCCAGCGGTCATTCGCCAACCCATGCGGCGGCAGCGAGTCTGCTGGGCGCCGAACTCGCCCGGCAGAAGATCACACTGGTATACGGCGGCGGTCGGGTCGGACTGATGGGTATCGTGGCCGACGCAGTGATGCGCGCCGGCGGTGAAGTCATCGGCGTTATACCCCGGGCACTGATGGACACTGAGGTGGGACATGAGCACATCAGTCGGCTGATGGTCGTCAAAGATATGCATGAACGCAAGGCGCTGATGGCGGAATACGCCGATGCCTTTATCGCCCTGCCCGGTGGTCTGGGAACCCTGGAGGAATTGTTCGAAACGCTGACCTGGGCACAGCTGGGCTTTCATGAAAAGCCGATCGGTTTGCTCAATGTCGATGGGTTTTATGACGGGCTGGTGGACTTCATCGCGCATCAGGTACGCGAAGGTTTTGTTCGCCCTGAGCATGCAACATTACTGCTCAACGAAGGTCAGGTATCTGCCCTGATTGAACAACTGCAGTGTTTCGAAATGCCCGAGGGCGTTAGCTGGCTGAGCCGCCAGGCAGCCAAAACACTGGGCCCCTGACGCGGAGGCAGGGGCGGCGGCAGCAGCGTTCAGCCCCTCAGTGCCTGACTGAAATCCTCAAGCAGATCGTCGGTGTCCTCAATGCCCACCGATACCCGAATCAGTGACTCGGCAATACCCATGCTGGCCCGGCGGGCGGGTCCCATCTCATGATAGATCGTGTGCGCGACAGGAATCACCAGCGTGCGTGTGTCACCCAGATTACTGGCAGGGATCGCCAGCTTCAGACGATTCAGGTAATCGAAACAATCTATCCCCTCTTTCAGCTCGAAGCTGAACAGGCCCCCGAAGGCGCGGAACAATGTCGACGCCAGCGCATGCTGGGGGTGGGACGGCAAGCCAGGGTAGTACACGGCCGCGACCCGATCATCGGCGGAGAGCATCTTCGCCAGCGCAAAGGCATTCGCTGATTCGCGCTCGATACGCAGCGCCATGGTCTCAGCACCCACGGCCAGATGATGCGCGGCCTCGGGGCCGAGCGCACCACCGAAATCACGCAAGGCTTTGGCACGCAACTGGGCCAGTCCCCACTGTGCCGGCGCAAAGCGCTTGTAGCTTTCTGCAATGTTTGGAAAGCTGGTCCAGTCGAACAAACCGGTGTCGGTCAGACTGCCGCCCAGCGCATTGCCGTGACCACCTATGGATTTGGTGAGTGCATTGATGACGACACTCGCACCGACGCTTTTCGGGCGGAACAGATAGGGCGAGGTAATCGTGTTGTCGACGACATAGAGAATGCCGCGCGCCTTGCAGAGCTCACCTATTTTTTCGAGATCGGCAATCTGTGTGCGCGGGTTGGCGATGGTCTCGACAAATACCATCCGTGTTGCCGGGGTCAGCGCTTGTTCGACCGCCTCGACCTTCGTTGCATCGACAAAGCTGACCGACATGCCCTGCAGCTGCACGGTCTGCCACAAGCTGTTGGTATTACCGAACAGGTAGGACGAGGAAATCACATGATCGCCAGCCCGCAGCAAGCCCTGCACCAGCGCACCAATCGCTGCCATACCGGTGGAAAAACAAAGCGTGGCCACGCCGTCTTCCATACGCGTGATTTTCTCTTCCAGCGCAGATACCGTCGGATTGCCCTGTCGGCCATAGCGATAGCCGGGGCGCTTGCCCTGAAAGACGTCGGCCAGCTCGCGTGCATCGCGATAGCCGTAAGCGACTGCCGTGTGAATCGGCTTATGCAGCGACCCGTGCTCGATGGGCTTCTGCCGGTCGCTGTGCAAAATCGTGGTGGTAAAACCGAATTTCTTTTGATCGTTCATCAGTGGCAGCGGGTGATCACTCGATCTGAGCGAGATTCAGATTCAGCTGCGTGCGCACGGCATCTTCAATCACGGCCTTGGGATTTTCACGGGCAAATTCGATACGATCGAGATAGTCGCGTGAAATATCACCGGTGATGTAGTCGCCATCAAAGCAGGACGCCTCAAATTTTTTCAGCATCGGATTGACATCCGTGATCGAGCGCTTCATCGCATCGATGTCCTGATACACCAGCGCATCCGCGGTAATTTCGCGGCACACCTCTTCTTCGGTACGACCATGCGCGATCAGCTCGCTGCGGGTCGGCATATCAATGCCATAGACATTCGGGAACTTCACCGGCGGCGCTGCCGAAGCAAAGATCACGCGTTTGGCACCCGAGTCACGCGCCATCTGCACAATCTCGCGACTGGTGGTGCCACGAACAATCGAGTCGTCGACCAACAGGACGCTCTTGCCCTTGAATTCAGCACTGATCGCATTCAGTTTCTGGCGCACCGATTTGCGGCGGATCGCCTGACCAGGCATCAGGAAGGTGCGGCCGATATAACGGTTCTTGATGAAGCCCTCGCGATAATCGAGGTTCAGCGTCATTGCCAGCTCCATCGCCGAAGGGCGCGAGGAATCCGGAATCGGCATGACCACATCGATATCGCCAGCCGAAAATTCACGACGAATTTTTTCGGCGAGGTACTCGCCCATCTTCAGTCGTGTCGCATAGACCGACGCACCATCGATCACCGAATCGGGCCGCGCCAGATAAACAAATTCAAACGCGCAGGGGTTGAGGGTCGGATTGTCAGCGCACTGCTCGTTGTAGAGCTTGCCTTCGTTATCGATGAAGATCGCTTCACCCGGCATCACATCGCGCAGGAAATGAAAGCCCAGCCCCTCCAGCGCTACTGATTCGCTCGCGACCAGATACTCGGGCCCGTTTTCGGTGTCATTAAAGCCGATACACAAGGGACGAATGCCATAGGGATCGCGGAAGGCGAGCAAGCCATAACCCGCGATTTGTGCGACGACTGCATAGGAGCCACGCACGCGACGATGAAGCGCGGCGACGGCTTTGAACAGAATGGACGGGTCCAGCGAAAAGCTGCTGGTACCCTGCTGTATCTCATGCGCGAGCACATTGAGCAGCACTTCGGAATCGGAATCGGTATTGATATGCCGGCGATCGTTTTTGAACATCTCGATCTTCAGCTGATCGGCATTGGTGAGATTGCCGTTGTGAGCGAGCGTGATGCCAAACGGCGCATTCACATAGAACGGCTGCGCTTCTTCCTCGCTGGACGATCCTGCTGTCGGATACCGGCATTGCCCAATGCCTGAGTTACCGGGCAATGAACGCATATTACGAGTACGGAATACGTCGCGCACCAGCCCGTTGGCCTTGTGCATGCTGAACGTATTGCCATGGCTGGTTGCGATACCCGCCGCATCCTGACCACGATGCTGCAAAAGCAGCAACGCATCATAGATGAGCTGATTCACGGGGCCATGCGAAACGACGCCAACAATGCCGCACATGGTGGGACTCCTTCAAAAAACGGGACTTCCGGCGAGGCCGGACACTCTACATAGACTGCACACTACCGTTCAAACCTGCCTTCTTCACACGCGTGTGCATTTTCTCGGCCTCTTCCCGGCTGGCAAACGGGCCCACACGAACGCGGAATCGTTCACCGTCCTTGGCATTAATCTTCTGCCAGTAAGCTTTGATGCCTGATTGCTTCAGACGGTTCTGCAATTCTTCGGCTTTGGCCTTGCTGTTGACTGCGGCGATCTGCAGCACATATTTACGCGGCTTTTCCTTTGCCTGCGATTTGTCCTCGTCAGCAGATGCTTTTCGCTCTGCCGTTTTCTCGGCAGCCGGCTTATCTGATTCGTCTGCGACGGGTTTGACTTTTTTTGCGGTCTCAGGCGCGGGCCTGACTTCGGGTACAGCAGCCTCGGCCTTCGGGGCTGCGGGTGCCTCCACCGGAGTTTTGACTTCGGCGACTCCGGGCGTAATCGCCTGCGGTACGGTTTGTGGTGTGGATTGCGATGTGGGACTGTCGGTCAGCGGCGAGACCTTGTCGGGAATCTGGGTTTCGACGTCATCCGCCAGCGGCTTGTTGGGATCCGCATCGAAAATCATCGGCAAGCCGATGATGGCTGCGAGCACCAGCGCCGTAGCGCCGATCAGTCGCCGTCGGGCGCGTTGCTTCTCTGGCAGCATGGGGTCGATCGGTTCTTCGTCCTGCGTCTGGCTACGACGGGAGCGGCGCGGCTTGACCGGCACATCCAGATCGTCGTCGGCATCCTGCTGGTTTTTGCCAGGGAACGAGAACAAGCCCATATGAAATCGATTGCGTTGCTGAATTGTGTTGGACGCGAGGTCAGAAGGGTTATCTGACAGCCATCACGCCGGCCACCGTGATGAATGACCCGAAGACCGCAATTCTATCATCCTCGGTGGCACGGCTTCGTGCGGCTGCATAGGCATCCGCCGGTGTCGCAAAACACTGGATGCTGCGCTCTGCACCGGGCGTCGCGCTGGCACTCACGCCCGCCGTGGTCAGCGCAGCGGCCAGCGACTGGGCACTGGCAGCGCGCGGCAGTGGCAAATCGGTCAGATACCAGTGGTCGATACGGTCCACGAGATGGGCGAGGATGCCCGCAATATCTTTGTCGGACATCGCGCCGAACACTGCATGGGTGTACCGATGAAAACCCATCTGTTCCAGATTTTGTGCTAGCGTCGCAGCCGCATGCGGATTGTGAGCGACATCAAGGATCACCGCAGGGCGCCCCGGCAAGACCTGAAAACGTCCGGGTAATTCAACCATCACGAGCCCGCTGCGCACTTCCTGCGCACCCAGCGGCAATCGCTCTCGCAAAGCCTCCAGCGCAGCCAGCGCGGCGCTCGCATTCAGTAGCTGATTCGCACCGCGCAGACTGGGGTAGGCCAGCGCATTACGGCGCTGCTGACGCCCACCGTAATTCCATTGCTGGCGGTCGCCGGAGTAATTGAAATCTCGTCCGAACAGCCACAGATCGGCGCCGATCGCCGCAGCATGATCAATCAGCGATTGCGGTGGTGACGGATCACTGCAAATGGCCACGCGTCCGGTGCGGAAAATACCGGCCTTTTCAAAGCCAATTTTCTCGCGCGTATCACCCAGGTAGTCCTGATGATCAAGATCGACGCTGGTGACGATGGCGACATCTGGATCGATCAGATTGACCGCATCCAGACGACCGCCCAGACCCACTTCGAGGATCACCGCATCGAGACTGGCATCGGCAAAATATTTCAGAATCGCCAGCGTCGTGAACTCAAAATACGTGAGCGACACATCGCCGCGCACCGCCTCAACCGCTTCGAAATTTTTGCAGAGCGCTTCATCGCTGGCGAGCTCCCCATTGATCCGTGCACGCTCATTGAACCGCAGCAGATGAGGCGAGGTATAGAGGCCAACGCGATAGCCACCTTGCAACAAGATGGACTCCAGCATCGCGCAGGTCGATCCCTTGCCGTTGGTGCCACCAACCGTAATGACAGGGCAGTCGAAGTGAACACCTAGCCGCTGTGCCACCTCGCTGACGCGATCGAGACCGAGCTCGATTGTTTTAGGGTGCAGCGATTCGAGGCGGGTCAGCCAGTCATTCAGTGAAAGTGGCATGGTGAAGAGAACTTGTAGGGAAACTCAGGGAGTACAGAAAGTCACTGGACCCCGGCGTGCGCCGGGGTGACGTTTGAAGCGCTGTCAGCCCTAACGTTGTCATCCCTGCGCACGCCGGGATCCAGTGCCGTTAGATTCAAACCGAAAAAATCAGGCCAGCACTTCCGGTGGCTGATTTTGCAGAATAGCGAGGACACGCGCGATTTCTTCGCGCATCTTGCGGCGATCCACAATCATGTCAATCGCACCTTTCTGGATAATGAATTCGGAACGCTGGAAACCTTCCGGCAGTTTTTCACGCACCGTGTTCTCGATCACGCGCGGACCTGCAAAACCAATCAGTGCCTTGGGCTCGGCCATCACCACATCACCCATAAAGGCAAATGACGCGGAGACACCACCCATCGTGGGATCGGTCAGCACCGAGATAAACGGCAGCTTTTTCTCGGACAACTTGGTCAGCATGGAAGTGGTCTTGGCCATCTGCATCAGCGACAGCAAGCCCTCCTGCATGCGCGCACCACCGGTGGCCGTAATGCAGATGAAAGGCACTTTTTGCTCCAGCGCCGTCTGTGCACCGCGCGCAAAGCGCTCGCCAACGACCGCACCCATCGACCCGCCCATGAATTCAAATTCGAAACAGGCCACCACCACAGGCACGGACATGATCGCGCCGCCCATGACGATCAGCGCATCGGTTTCGCCGGTGGCATCCAGCGCGGATTTCAGGCGCTCCGGGTATTTTTTGCTGTCCTTGAACTTGAGGGTATCGACCGGCAGTACTTCCTGACCGATCTCGTAGCGGCCTTCGTGGTCGAGCAAGGCATCCAGGCGATCACGCGCGCGAATACGCATGTGATGGTCGCATTTAGGACAAACCTGCTGATTCGATTCCAGGTCAGTGCGATAAAGCACCGCCTCGCAGGACGGGCACTTGACCCACAGTCCCTCTGGGACAGAACGGCGGGTGCTCGCGTCGGAGCGTTGAATACGGGGCGGGAGGAGTTTCTCTAGCCAGCTCATGGGGTTCTCTTTCTCTGAGTGGACGCCGGGCGACCGTTAGGCCGGCATTCTACCTGTCAGCCATCACCGGAGCCAGCGCGGCGCGGCATTTGATTTTCATTTTAGAAACAATGCGGCCAGAAGCGTGGTTCTGAAGCTGTGTCCGGGGGGCGCATGCCACCCGGACACCTCACGCGATTGTTGCTCAAGCCGGGAGTTCGTCAATGGCCGCGCGTATGCCGCTCAGGAAAGTCTGCACCGCTGCCACCGCCTTATCCTGCGGCGTGTTTTCGAGCTCCTGAATGATGCGGCTGCCAATCACGATCGCATCCGACACCGAAGCCACCGCCTTAGCGGTCGCGCCATCACGAATACCGAAGCCGACACCAATCGGCAGCTTCACATGCTCGCGGATGGCCGCAATCCGGCTGGCGACCTCGGCAGTGTCAATATGACCGGCGCCGGTCACGCCACGCAACGACACGTAATACGAAAAACCGCTGCTGATCTGAGCGACCTGTTTGATGCGCTGCTCGGTCGACGTGGGCGCCAGCAGGAAGATCAGGTCCATGTCCTGCGCTTTGAGTTTTTCGGCAAACTCCGCTGCTTCTTCGGGCGGATAGTCGACCACGATGGCACCATCAGCACCGGCCGCCTTCGCTTCCGTGACGAAACGATCCACACCCATGCGCTCGATAGGATTGGCATAACCCATCAAGACCACCGGCGTGTGCTGGTTCGTCTTGCGGAATTCACGTACATAGTCGAGCACATCGCGCATACCCACATTGAATTTGAGTGCTCGCTCATTGGCACGCTGGATCACCGGTCCTTCCGCCATCGGGTCCGAGAACGGCACGCCCAGTTCAAGGATGTCCGCGCCGCTCTCCACCAGTGCATGCAACAGCGGCACCGTCAATTCGGGTGCCGGATCACCAGCGGTGATGAAAGTGATCAGCGCTTTTTTCTTCGCCGAGTGCAGCTCGGCGAAAGTTTTCTGGATTCTGGACATGATGGCAGGCCTCAGTGCTTCGCCTGACCAGCGGACTGGTCGTGCTCTTTGTCGTACTCGGCCACCGTATGCATGTCCTTGTCACCGCGTCCGGACAGATTGATCAGGATCGTCTTGTCTTTCGGCAGGGTCTTCGCCAGCTTGATCGCATACGCAACCGCATGCGCCGACTCGAGCGCCGGGATAATCCCCTCGATGCGGCAGCAATCATGGAAGGCCTTGATCGCTTCGGCATCTGTCACGCTGACGTACTCGGCACGGTGCGAATCCTTCAGCCATGCATGCTCGGGACCGACACCGGGATAATCAAGACCCGCCGAGACCGAATGGGTCTCCATGATCTGTCCGTTCTCATCCTGCAGCAGGTAGGTGCGATTACCATGCAACACACCGGGAATACCGCCGCCCAGCGATGCCGAGTGTCTGCCAGTGTCAACGCCCTCGCCTGCGGCTTCGACGCCGATCAGCTTGACTTCAGGGAAGTTAATGTAGGGATGGAAAATACCCATCGCATTCGAGCCACCACCAATACACGCCAGCACATAGTCAGGCTGACGTCCGGTCAGCTCGGGCATCTGTTCGATGCATTCATTCCCGATCACGGACTGGAAGTCGCGCACCATCATCGGATACGGATGCGGGCCGGCGACGGTGCCAATGATGTAGAAAGTGTTCTCGACGTTCGTCACCCAGTCGCGCATCGCTTCGTTCAGCGCATCTTTGAGCGTCTTCGAACCGGACTCGACCGGTACCACGGTCGCACCCAAGAGCTGCATACGATAAACGTTCTGCACCTGACGCTTGACGTCTTCGCTACCCATGTAGACCACGCACTCCAGACCGAAGCGCGCGCAAATGGTCGCGGTAGCGACACCATGCTGACCCGCACCCGTCTCAGCGATCACGCGCGGTTTGCCCATGCGTTTAGCAAGGAGCGCCTGTCCGATGACGTTGTTGATTTTGTGCGCACCAGTATGGTTGAGATCTTCGCGCTTGAAAAAAATCTGCGCGCCGCCGGTCTCTGACGACCAGCGCTTGGCGTGATACACAGGACTGGGGCGACCGACAAAGTACTTCAGCTCGTCATGAAACTCGCGCAGGAACTCCGGGTCATTCTGGTATTTGGCGTACTGAGCTTTGAGCTCTTCCAGCGCGTGGGTGAGTGTTTCGGATACGAAGCTGCCGCCATACGGGCCAAAATGGCCGGAGGCGTCAGGAAAGTTGTACAGGCCCAGATGGGCGGGATTGTGGTCCATGATCTCTCCTCGAACTGCGAATGTTTACTGTTCGTCTGCCGCGCGCACTGCGGATACGAATGCGCGCATCAGCGTTGCGTCCTTGATGCCCTTCGCCGATTCGATGCCACTGCTGACATCAACGGCAAACGGGCGCACCTGGCGCACGGCGTCAGTCACATTTTGCACGTTCAAGCCACCACTCAAAACGGCCTGATGCGCGATTTCTGCGGGAATGAGAGACCAATCGAAAACCTTTCCAGTGCCACCGTACGCATCGCTCCAGGTATCGAGCAGCAGCCCGGAGAAAAGCGGGCTGGCTGTGCGGTAAGCGGTATCAGATTCTAACAAATTCGCCGACGTTGTATCGGGCCGCACTCTGAGCGCGCGCATGAACGGGCGCTGCACCGCCTCGGCGATCTCACGGCATTGCGCCGGCGTCTCGTCACCATGGAATTGCAACATTGACAGCGGCACATGACGAAGGACCTCGCTCACCTCGGTCAGGCTGGCATTCACGAACAAGCCCACCGAACTAACCATCGGTGGCAAGGCTTGCGCCAGCCCGGCAGCCGCTGCCGCGCTCACATAGCGAGGCGATGGCGGGTAAAACACCAGCCCGATCGCATCTGCGCCTGCCGCCACCGCCTGTCGGACATCCTCAGGGCGGGTCAGTCCGCAAAGTTTAATTCGTGTTCTGTGCGTCATTTTTGATTACCAGAAAGGCAATGAATCATCCATTGCCGGCAAAGCCCAGCGCGCATCGTAGTCGACTTTCGCCAGATACAAGCCGTCAGGACTGAAGGTTGGCGCGGCCAGTTCACGCTGGCGACTGGCCAGCAACTCGGCGATCCAGGTGGGCGGACGGTTACCGATACCCACCTGAATCAGTGAGCCCACAATGTTGCGAACCATATGGTGCAAAAAAGCATTGGCGTTGAGCGTGACCACAAGGTAGTCACCGCGGCGCTTCACCGTGATGCGATGCATTTGTCGAACCGGCGACGCTGCCTGACACTCAGCCGCACGAAACGCAGAAAAATCATGCTCGCCGAGCAGCCATTGTGCCGCGGCTTCCATCAGCGCGGCATCGAGTGAACGAAACACCCAACCGGCTCGCCCCTGCGACAGCGGCGAGCGGACCGGGTGGTTGTAAATTACATAATGATAGGTACGTGACAACGCAGAAAAACGTGCATGAAAGCCCTGCTCGCCGGCCTCGACTTCAGTTGCCCAGCGAACTGCAATCGATGAAGGCAGAAAGGCATTTACACCCCTCACCCAGGAAAAATTTTCCCGGCTCACCAGCGTATCGAAGTGAACGACCTGAGACAGTGCATGAACACCCGCATCCGTGCGGCCCGCACAAGTGGTCGCCACCGGCACCTGACAAAATTTGGACAGCGCGGACTCCAGCGCATCCTGCACGGTCCGGCCGTGAGGCTGCGTCTGCCAGCCATGCCATGGCGTGCCGTCATATTGAAGTCCGAGTACGATGCGTTTCACAGTGTGATTCCAGAGACAGGACGCCGCCTGCGCCAGTGTGAAACGAATTTTACGCGAGTTGGCTCAGCAGAGATCGCGCGCGCTGGGACAGTGCGGGGTCAGACCCACCAGCCACTTCAGCGAGCAGTTCGCGAGCGCCTTCTTTATCGCCGATTTCATCGCAGGCAATCGCCAGATCAAGCTTGGTCTGCAGGGCAGCGAGGTCGCCGGTCTTGTCCGCTAAGCCTGCGCTCTTCGAGCTGGCCATCGTTACAGGCGATGATGGGACTGCTGATGTCATCGAATCGGACAAACTGAATTCCAGGATGTGCGACGCATCGCCCGATGGCTTGCTGTAATGCATGTCGGTGCTGTTGCTGTTGCCGGTGTCGATGCGAGTCAGGCCGGCTGATATCGCTGGTTCGATGGCGGGCTTGATCACCGACTCCGGGTCATTTCTCTGCTCGTCGAGCAGGCCTTCCAGCCTGAATTCGAAATCGGCCACCGGTGAAATCTCTGCGACTGGCTGCCTCACCTCCGGAGCGGCTGACGCAAGGCTCAGGGCCCCATGGTCGTTGCGCCGGGCGACCTCATCACGCAGCGCGGCGCCATACAGCAGATTGCCGGGATCAAGTACCAGGCCCATCTTTGCCGCCTGGATCCATGCTTCACCGACACCGTGCGTCAGCACCCGCAGCTCAGCAGCGAGCGTGCCGAATTTTTGCCGGTCTTTACGTGCTGCATAAATTTCCAATAACTTCACACGCAGTGCATGGCGATCCGGATGTAAACGCAGGGCATCCTGAAGAATTTCCTCGGCCTGTTCATCGCGTCCGTAGGCAATGTAAACATCCGCCTCCGCGACAGCATCCACTTCATTGGTGTCCAGCTGACTGACCGAGGGTACGAAATTAGAATGAAACACGCTGTTGCTGGTATCGATATTGTGACCACCGGCTTGCTCGAAGACCGATTGCACACTCTCCGATTCGGTGATTTTTCCCGCGGAGGCGTTTTTGCGACGGCGATAACGCAGACCAACCCAGCTCAACAGCAGAAGTAATCCCGCGATACTCGCCCACATGAGCGGCGGATCTTGCAGCTGGTCCTGAATGACACGCTCGATTTGCTGCGCAACCGACGCTGGTGCTGGTGCTGGTGCTGGTGATGATTCTGCGGGTGAAGGTGTGTGTGCTGGTACAGCAGTCGATAGTGATCCGTCTGACGAGGATTCAGCTGCGGTGACAGGCAACGATGGTTCAACCGCTGCCGTTGCAGCTACCTGCTTTTCTGCCAGTGATTGATCCTGAATCTCACTCAGCTGCTGCATGTCGCGGATGTTTTTTTCGAGTGCAGCAATCCGGGAATTCGCATCGGCCAGCGCTTTGTCCGAGGCAATCTGATCCAATGCATCAGCACTCTGTTTACTGGCATTTACTTTGCCTTCTTTTGCACTCTTCATCTCGCCATGCTTTGAGGCAGCGGCGGCAGACTGGCCAGACTCGGTTAATTTGTCAGCGGCAGGCGCTGTCAGCTTCAGCTTGTCCTGCGCCACGGACGCAGATGGCATGTCCTGTGCCGGCGAAGCCACGATACCGCTACTGCTACGCGCCCCGCTCTGGCCTGATTCATTGCCAATCTTAGGAGTCGAAGCCGCCTCGCGACTTTGTGCGCTTTGACGCGCCAGCTGTTCGCGATACCGCTGAAAGTCAGCGCGTTGCGCACGAATTAATTCTCGCGCTTTAGTCGGGTCGACGGCGAGCACTGCATCGCTCTCCGGCATGCGAAGCACACTGCCCGCTTTCAACCGGTCGATGTTGTTGCCAATAAAAGCTTCTGGATTGGTGCGCTGAAGTGCCAACAGCATTTGATCAACGCTAACGCCCTCTTCACGGTGGGCGGCCGCGATACCGGCGAGCGTTTCGCCGCGTTTGACAATATGGGTAAGTGCTTTTTCCGAGTTGCTTGCGGTACCTTTCAACGCTGCAGGGGCTCTTGTCTTCGCCTTGTCCTGCACAATTGGCCCCGCTTTGATTTCTGAATCGCCGTCCTTCCCGTCAGGCACACGACTGTTCGGCACAAGAGCATCCGGCGCATTCACGATAACCGGTGTTTCAGCGATCGCAGGTGGATCGAGCAAGAGCGAATATTGACGCAAAGTCCGGTTACCGGCTGCATTAAGCTCAATCAGCAAAGTCAGAAAAGGATCGCTGATCGCCAGATCGGAACTCAGATGAATAACCTGCCGATCGCCCTTCTTCATCAATGAAAACCGAATCGACCGCAGCACGGGCGAATAATCAACGCCTGCTTGCACAAAACTCTCAGGCGCTGCGAGCTTGATCGTGAGGGACTCCGCCTCCGACGACGTCAGCGCCGAGAATTCGATCTCCGCATCGAGCTTCTGCCCCATCGCCGAGCGAACCTGAATGTCACCCAAGCCCAACGCCTCAGTCGTCAGCGGCACGCAGCACAGCAGCCACAGCGCGAAGCGGAGCGACGCACAGGACGAGAGCAAGTGACTCATGATGGGGAACAAGTGTCTGTTAGATGAGAGCTTCGGATCAGGGTCCGATGATGGGCGGTAAACGCACTGTTGCGCAATGTATCTCTTTCAGCGATCTCCAGTGCGAGCACAGAGCGAGACCTTAACATCGGTGCGATGCCCATCGCAAGCAGAGTGGTCGGGAAGCGACAGTAAAAAATGAGACTTGCGTTTTAAGGAAACTAGATCGGCTATGCATCAGTAAACGATTTCATAACTAATGGCAATCGCGGCTTGATCTGCCAACTTCAGTTGTTTCGTTGTAAGCCACGACCGAAGACATGTTCTGCAATACCTCGGATTTTCACACCAGTAGGTTGGTAGTATCTAGAGGTATCGTCTAGTGATTTACTCTTCAACAGGTACCAAAAATTTCTCAGGAATTACAACCTGGGCACGAGTTATGCCAAGCGGCGGATCACTAAACTCCACCTCATAATTTCCATCTTGATAATCCTCAATAACAGCCCCGATGTCATTTTTCTTTAATTCGGGAAAATCATCTAGAGGTCCTATAAATCGGACGCGGCTAAACATTTTAATGCTCATGGCACACTCCTCGTAAAACCAGAAAATGGAGTATTTAATTTAATGGTTCCATCTGGTTGTATCATCCACCCAGATTTCAAATAGCTTGTTCTTCCTGCCGCCTCTGCTTTCCCAAGAAGTTCAATTTCAATATCAATACGCTGCCCATACTGATCAGCCTTGCCAAGCGTATATTCTCCTTTAGAAAATTTTTCTGTCGCTTGATTCTGCCAAATTTTCGCCAGAGTTTCGGAGTCTTCTTTTGTGTAACCCAAAGACTTAAACACGACATCTTTTCCACCAGAGTTCGTAGTAAAGATGTAGTCAGAGAACTTCCTTGTGTCTACAAAGGCTTCATCAACTAAATTTACACCCTTTGGCGCCACTGACCCTGCATTCGGCACCCCGGTCAACGGCACGCCCGCTGCCGTCCCTGCCGCCACATCGACTGCGGCAACACATGAAGCCGGATTCGTTGCGCAATAGACTACCGGATTCCGCGCAAACGCGACGAGTTCCGTTCCGATGGCCACCGCAGCAGGCAACAGGACATACCCACCCAAGAGAACC
>JACCDX011855620.1_pt1 | contig 20750 bp, 16 predicted proteins | sample 7449681 | NCBI WGS metagenome assembly JACCDX01 (sample SAMN15323450, study PRJNA562643) | freshwater metagenome | isolation source: river surface water | place: USA:Blue River Watershed | collected 2017-08-18
CCGCCAAACGCTGTGCTGACCTAATTCCTTTGTGTCACCCCATCGCGTTGAGTCATGTTTCTGTCGATTTTGCGATGGATACAAAACTAAATTGCATCCATTGTTCTGTCACTGTCGAGTGCACAGGAAAAACCGGGGTAGAGATGGAAGCGCTAACCGCGACTAGTGTGGCCCTTTTGACAATTTATGATATGTGCAAAGCGGTAGACAGAGGTATGACGATTAGTGATATAGGCTTACAAGAAAAGTTGGGTGGCAAGTCTGGACATTGGAAATCGGAGAAGTAATCACTAATAAAAACCGAGTTGTAAAAAGTTAAAAAAACCAAGCTTGGCCCAAATCTGTCCCAATGGAGAATGTGAACAGCGTTTAAATTTAGTTCCAGTATGAGTCAGCGTTTTATCTTACATTCAATGTCTTCTTGAATCCATTCTAAGTCCAACTTGTTTGATCATGATCTCTTTGGCTGGAGGTTTATATCTATTAATACAGTGCAGTCTTTTTGTGTTGTATTACCTCACCCATCTACCAATATTTGCGCTTCGCGCTTTGCATAAATGAAATCCCGTTCTCAATCAAATTAAAATTGGAATCTTGCAGAGGTTTACTCATTCATATTAATTTAAAGGGAAGTATTCCTATTAATTTCAGGAAAGTATCCCTTTTTAGATAATTACCATTTTTAGATAATGGTTTAAACATTTCTTAAAGTTTTTTTGTGGAGATCACTAAATGAGTAATACAAAGATTAACTTAAAAAATGGTGAGGGATTTATAAAATCAGATGCATCAGAATCTGACTATTTGATATTAAATACTAGAGGAGGCGCCGGAACCATAACTGTTAACAATGGAACCAATACATTTAATATTAAAAGCAAATTAGATGCGCAAAATATAAATGGTGGTTATGGTAACGATACATTTGTAATCTCCACCAACTCCCTAACTGGCGTAACTATTAATGGTGGGACGAGTCAAACTACGGGTGACGTCGCTATTACGGCAAGAATTGCTGGGGCAGGTGAATCATCAACAACAGCGCTGAATGGAGCTGGTTATTCAGGTAAAACTTTTATTACCTATACGGGTACATTACCAAACAATACCACCTTTAGCGACATGAAATTTGCAATCGCAGCCAGACCAACCTCAGCTACATCTTTTAATCAAGTAACTACCATTCTAGATCAATCATCATCATCATTAAGAGACACTATAAAGTTCACAAAATCAGGTGATTTTTCTACTGGATTAAATTTTACTAATATTGAGAAAATTGAATTGTCTGATGGTGTAACTGTGAGGCTGAGTGCTGCTCAAATTTCTGCGAATAATACCTCCTTAAAAGTTGGCTCAATCTCCCCCGCAACACAATTTTACGGTACATCAGGTGGTAAAACTGAGACTGTATATGTCCAATTGTGGTCTGAAGCTCCTGCAGATGATGATGATGATGGTCCAACTGCAATAATTGTTGATCCCCTAGTAGGGAAATCATACTATAACGTTGCCTTTCAACTTGATGATTTTCACTTAGGCACTCTTGGTCACAATGGAATCAATTTTGTTTATGACGCCCATTATGGAACTGGGCTAGAGTTAAATTCCTATGCAAGGTTCGATGGCGCACAAGATTCTGAGACATTTTATGGTGTTGAAGGGGCCGATAATGTTGATGGACGTTTGGGCGATGACACCATTATTACCTCAGGAGGAAACGATTTTATTAAGGGTCAAGGTGGCGCTGATAAAATTTACTCTGGTAATGGAAATGACCTCATTCAAATTGGTAGCTTTGGATCTGGTGTTGCTGGAACATCAGGTAAGGGAGATGATGGTTTAGCTGAGTGGGTATCGGGTGACTATGTGAATGGAGGTAGTGGATTTGATATTCTTCGAATTACTGCAGGAATTGGGGCAACAAATGCATCTGATGGGACTCTGATTTTAAACAATTCAAATATAGTCAATATTGAAAAAATTGAGGTTGGGGCTACTATTAGTAAAGACTCTGATGAATCTCAATATCAGTTCCAAACTGACGAAAACTGGAGACTAAATAAAGATGGCACTGTAAGTGATACCGCTGTTGATAAAGGGGGAAAGCCAGGCAATAGTATTAATAATGTGGTTATAGATGCAACTGGGGTTTCTAATAAGGGATTGATCTTCGAAGGCAATAAGAATATCCAAACTTTCAAAGGCACTACTCAAGATGATATTTTTATTGGTAACGGTGGCGTTGATGACTTAGATGGTGGTGCTGGTGCCGATAAATTTGTATATCAAACTATACGAACATATGCATCTGATGGTGTAGCTGGGACAATTAATTACACCGCTACGGACAGGGCACTATTATCCTCTGACGCAGATTTAATTAAGAATTTCGTTAGTGGTGTAGATAAGATTGAATTTAGAGTAGAAGCCACTACCGCACTAGAGGATACTTTTGATTCTCTTGTTTCACTCACAAAGGGGAATCTCACTAACGCAAATGTCAGTATTGGAACTAGTGGTCTAGCTATTGATGCTGACGATTTCATTATTGTAGATACCGATTTCGCTGGTGGAGCAAAGGTCTATTACGACGCTGATGGTAACGGGGGCGGTGCTGCTATAGAGATTGCCCAATTAATTGGAGTATCTAGCGTAACAGCATCCGACTTTAGTCTAGCTTTTGTAAGTAACTTTTAGTAAATATCTATTAAATATAAAAATAAGAATAATTTTTAACAAAACTGAAAGCCACTGAATTTAGTGGCTTTTATTTTGATGTTTTGAAGTCATTAACATAATTTACCAACAGTGAATAAATTTACAAGAAAAGTTGGGTGGCAAGTCTGGACATTGGAAATCAGAGAGGTAATCACTAATAAAAACCGAGTTGTAAAAACATAAAACTCTCACTCATACTGGTACTAATTTTAAACACAAGTCGAGGACAAATATTTATGATTTCGCATTTATTTCATCTAATGAATAAGCTGAATACAGCTCACTATAAGCACCTCCTGATTTAATTAAATCTGAGTGTGTGCCGGACTCTAAAATTTCACCATTCTCTAAAACTACAATCAAATCTGCATGTTCAATTGTGCTTAGACGATGTGCAATAATTATTGTTGTTCGATTTGCAGATATATTCTTAATTGCCCCCTTTATTAAACCCTCTGATTTATTATCTAAAGCTGAGGTTGCCTCATCTAAAATCAAAATAGGTGCATTTTTAATTATAGCTCGAGCTATGGAAATTCGTTGCCTTTGACCCCCTGACAACAATACTCCATTGTCTCCAATAACTGTATCGAATCCTTCCGGAAGAGTATTTACAAACTCAGCAACATTAGAAAGTTGGGCCGCCTCCAAAACAGCTGTTTCATCAGCATCAGGATAACCGTAAGCAATATTGTTATAAATAGAATCATTAAAAAGTGAAATATCTTGTGTAACAAGAGCAATATTACTTCTCAAAGAACTTAATTTGTAATTATTAATGTCATAATCATCAATAAATATCTGCCCATCATCGCAATAATAAAATCTAGGTATTAAATTAGCTAAAGTAGATTTGCCACTTCCAGAGTGCCCCACAATAGCAACTGTTTTTCCTGCCTGAATTGATAGATTTATTGACTTGAGAGTTTGTTTATTAGATTTGGGATATGAAAAAGATAAATTTTTGAATTCAATCTTCCCTGAAATTTTATCCGGATCAAGAACTCCATCGTCGATTTCAGCTTTCTTATCCAAAAAATCAAAAATATTTTCGGCAGAGGTTATACCTTTTTGAATTTGGGCTGTTAATTCAGATAACTGACGGATAGGTTTCGGAAGAAGACACAATGCCGTAATGTAAGCAACTAAATCGCCGGGTGTCGAGTCACCTCGAAAATATAAAACCAACCCCATAATTATTGCGAGCGAAAAATACGTTATAAGTTGTACTATTGGTGTAAATGATGCGCCCATCCTGTTCATTTTAAGACTTCGTTTGTAACTAGCGCGATTTGCTTCCCCGAATTTTTCAATCTCATGCCCTTCTCGATTAAATCCCTTAACAACTCTTATTGATTTCACGCCCTCAGATAAGACCTGAGTGATATCTCCCATCGCACTAAGCATGTCCTTACTTAATTTTCTAAAATTGCTACTCACTTTCTTAGTAACTAATCCTATAGCTGGTAAAGTTATAAAAATAATAATTGTTAGCTTCCAGTTCATCCAAAACAAATAAATAAGCAAACCAATCAAGGTAAAACCCTCTCTAAAGAAGGTTTTTAGTGATTCCGTAACAGAGTTAGTTACATTATTTACATTATTAGTTACACGGGAGATTAAAAAACCTGTTTTGTGCTGGTCAAAGAAAGCAATAGGCATATTTATTAAATGATAATAAAGTTTTTTCCTAAGATTATAGGCTATTAGGAGGGACACCTTAGCCATGTAATAACTGCCCAAAAATGAGCCAACGCCCTGAAATAATGCAATAAAGACAATAAATATTGGAAAACCCAATATAATCGGAATATTAAATAAACCTTTACTGTATGAATTAGTAATGCCATCAACAAAATATTTAAACACCCAAGCTAATGCCGGTTGCCCTGTGGCATAAATTAAATAGCCAATTACGCTTATTGCGAACATTCGCCAATAAGACTGTAACTCCCCTAAAAGACGTACGTAAGTTCTTATTATCTTATTCGAAGAAAAATTTTCTTTTGTATCAATAATGTTAACTTTCCTTTTCTATAATTTAGTGTTAATAATTACAACTATAGTTTTATATAGACCATACTCTTATAATTATTATACAGTTATTAACTATATCTACTTTAGATTAGCATAAATGAATAATCTCAAAATTTGTGTTTGTGTCTGTACAAGAAAGCGGCCAAAGATGCTAGAAAGAGCTTTGATTTCTATCTTGTCTCAGGAGGTACCAATTGAATGGGACTTATCCCTCATAGTTGCGAATAATGATCAAGAATTTAAAGTTGATAATTTAATTCAAGAGATTAATAAAAAAACAAAAATCCCAATTTATCTAATCAACATTTTAGATCTTGGAATTCCCTATTGTAGAAACGCGTGCTGTGACAAATCAGTTGAATTGGGGGCAGATTGGATTATCTTTATTGACGACGATGAAGTGGCACTTCCTGGCTGGCTTATTGCTTATGATGCTGCAATAAAAAACTACATTTCAGATGTATTCACCGGACCAGTAAACTACATATTCCCTGATGATTATAAAAAATGGCTGGGCAATAACCAAACTAGCCTTAAGAAGACTGGGAGAGAGTTATGCACCGCCTCCACAAACAATGTTATGTTTTCTACTAGGATCCTAAAGGGAGACCCAACCCTTAGATTCGATACTAAAATGGCTCTAACTGGCGGGAGCGATAAAGATTTTTTTTCAAGATACGTCCATCGTGGTGGGAAAATAATAGCAGTTGGTGATGCTACAGTTGAAGAATATGTTGTGACGGAGAGATTAAAGCTTTCTTGGCGATTCAGAAGACAAAAGCAAAGTAGCGCAAATACAATTTATACGCAAAAAAAATTATTCCCTATTACCAAAGTTTATAGAAAAGCTGCTTATGAGGTCGTTCGTAGAATCTTGGACGGCACCCTAGGAATTTTTTCCATCCCCTTTTCTTTATTATATGGATGCTCGGCGGCAAAAAGATCCTTTTATCATGGAATAAGGCATTATGCGAAAGCTTTAGGGATAATATCTGGCATATTAAATAGGAATATAAATTTTTATGAGAAAACAGATGGAAATTAATTTTACAACTATTTTAGTCTTTTAGAGCTTTATAGATTTCAACTAATAATGTATTCCGATATTCACAAAATAATATTTGTGCATCAACGAAAGGCTGCTGGCTCATCAGTTAAAGCAATGTTTATTGATGCGCAATCACCTTTCAATGATGGTGTATTAGATCCAAATTGGTGTAATGAAAATTACAGAGTAAAAAATTACTATAAGTTTTCTGTAGTTAGAAATCCTTGGGATAGATTTATTTCAGCGTGGAAGTATTTGAAGTCAACAAGAAACAGGTCCATCGAAGATGTATTGTTAAACCTACCTCATGAAAATCTACTAAAAAATTTAATATTCGATAATAGCATACAGGCCAGATTGGCTTACTCAAAAGAGTTAACATCGCGAACATTCAAGCGATTTAAAAATAAGGGCGTCAATTTGATTACAAATCAAAATTTACGAATACCCCATGATACAGGTCACGATTATCGTCATATTACTCGTCAACAATATTTAAGTCTTTATTATCCGAATGGAGATTTAGCTGTAGACCAAATAATTTTTCTTGAGGATTTAGAACGCGGCTTAAGCGAGCTTATTAAAAATATCCAAAATCCAGAAATGGTTAAGCCTTTATTAAGGCTTAATCAAAACAGAGTTTTGGATGATTATAGAAAATACTTCAATAGCAAAACTCTAGAGATATTCAATTCAAAATTCAGCACTGATATTTCAATCTGGGGTTATAAGTTTGAAAGTGGTCCTGGTGTTGCACCCATAAAATAGAGTTCTATATCTAAATATGAAAATCATTAAATTACTTAAGCATTTGTTTGGTTACCTGTTTGGAGCTCAAATAGCGCGTTATCAAGACAGGAAAAAAAAATACAAAAACTATTTATCAATTTGTGCGATTTTTAGAAACGAAGCAATTTATCTTAGTGAGTGGATTGAATTTCATTATCGAATTGGTGTGAGTCATTTTTATCTTTACAACGATCGAAGTAATGACCAATACCTAGAAGTCTTGGCCCCTTGGATTGATAAAGGTATTGTCACATTAAAAGACTGGCACGGAAAAACTCAAAAAAGCGCTTACAACGACTGTATCGATAGAAATAAAATTGATTCAAAATGGATAGCTTTTATTGACATTGACGAATTCTTATTTTCCCCTTCCGGTGATAATCTTAAAGATGTCCTAGCTAGATATAATGATTGCGTTGCAATATTTGTATATTGGGTGCTCTACGGCTCTTCTGGACATGTCAATCGCCCTGAGGGCAAAGTTACAATGAATTATACAAAGTGTATGGATTATGAGTCAGCATTAAAAGACAATTTTGATCATCAATGGGATGCAGAGGATATGTCAAATTATGTAACAGGCTGGGCGCAAGATGGAAAATCAATTGTAAACCCAAGGTTCATAAGAGAATATAATATTCATGCTCCAAAATTTCTTTGGAGTGGTGTACTCTTAAATGAAAATCGCGTAATTCCAGTACTGAAAAATCAGGGAAATTCGTCAACATATAGTTATTCTATTTTACGAATAAATCATTATTGGTCTAAGTCAATTGAGGATCTAAAAGAAAAAGTTGATAGGGGGAGTGTATGTAATAATAAAAGACCAAAGAGAAACCTATCTAGGTGGATTGAACGAGAGAAGCACCTTAATGTTGTAGAAGATAAAGTAATTTTCAATAGTCTGAAACTAAAAAACTGATGTTTTAAAATGAAGAATAATAGGCTTACAAAGCAAATCCCTATGACAATATATGATCAAATTTATTCATCATGTATTCAAAACTCCAAGTCAAATGCATTAACTATTCCTAATGGCAGAAGTTATTCTTATCAAGATTTACTTATCCGGATTAATAAAATTGCAAAATACTTAATTCAATGTGGATTAAATATTAACCAATCAAACCGAGTTGCTATTGTTATGCCAAATAACGCAGAAATGTCATTAGCCTTAATTGGAGTAACCTCAGTAGCCACAGCAGTCCCATTGAATCCAAAGTTTACTAAGGATGAATATTTAGTCTACTTCAAACAATCTAAAGCAAATTATCTCTTTATTGAAACAGATATATCTGGAGCAAAAGACGCAGCGCTTGAGTTAGGGATAATAGTCATAAGATATGAAGACATAAATCAATCGTCTTTTTTAGATGACCACGACTTTATTCCAAAAATTAACCCTAAGAACTTGGCAATTCTTTTACTAACATCTGGGTCTACAGGCTCATCAAAAATGGTACCACTTAGCCATGAAAATATCTGTTCATCAGCCATTGATGTAATTAACTCAATTGGATTATCAATAGAAGATCGCTGTTTAAGTATGTGGGAGCAGTATCATATTGGTGGAGTTGTAGACCTTCTTTTAGCCCCCCTAATTTCAGGCGGAGAAATTATTTCTGCAGGTAGTTTTAACGCCATTAGTTTCTTTGATTTACTCTCTAGATATAAGCCCACATGGTTTCAGGGAGTACCAACTAGTCTTAGAGAGTTATGTTTTGTAATAAAGAAAAATAAATACGATTCTAAAAATACCAATCTAAGGTTTATAAGATGTGTTGCAGCTGCATTGCCTGAAAGTTTACTAGAAGAGCTTCAACAGCTCTTTAATGTGAGCATTATAAGAACTTATGGTATGACTGAAGCATCACCACTGATTACGTCTACAGATTTTATGACATCCCCCCAAAAAACCAAAACAGTGGGTAAACCATGTGGCCCAATAGTTGAAATTCACGATTCAGATGGAAATATAATTTTAGGGAGTGCAATTGGACTTATTGCAATTTCTGGTAAAAATGTTTTCGAAGGTTATGAAGGAGACGATGAGTCTAATAGACAAGTGTTTAAAAATGGATGGTTCTATACTGGTGATATGGGGTATTTCGATAATGATGGGGATTTATTTATTACAGGAAGGGTAAAAGAAATAATTAATAGAGGTGGAGAGAAAATATCCCCAAAAGAAGTCGATGATGCTATAACAAAACATCCAGAAGTTATTGAAGCAGCAACATTTAGCTTGCCTCATCCCTCACTTGGTGAACAAGTTGCATCAGCAGTAGTGCTTAAAGAAGGTAGTAAATTATCTGAGGTGGAGTTAAAACTCCATTTAAATAAGCTATTAGCAGATTTTAAAGTACCAACTAAAATATTATTTATTAGTGAGTTGCCCAGATCCTCTCTTGGAAAAATTAGAAGGGGTGAATTAGTAGACTTAGTTAATAATTATCATGATTTAAAAAAAATCATGCCTCCAAGGAATAGTCTGGAAAAAATTCTACAACTCATTTGGATGGAAGAGCTAGATTTAGATCAAATAAGTATAGAAGATGATTTTTCCGACCTTGGTGGCGACTCTTTATCCAGTACTAGAATACTCATTAGCATTCAACGCTTATTTGGAATTAATATCCCCGACTCTCATATCAAATATTACACATCAATAAGGAAAATGGCAGAAGGCTTGATTGAGATTGGAATTACACTTGAATTGGCACAAAGATTGTATGAAACAGAGCTGTTAAATTGTAATTTCTCAAAAAAAGTTAATAAAGCTCATACCATTGATTTAATCAGCAAAAGAGTCGCTAATTTTGACTCAATCTCACAATCAATTCTATACGAATGTAAATCTTTTTTTGAATTTGAAACTTATCGCCATGCTATAGAAAATATTGCTACCCCTTCAGAAATTAATATTTTTCTGACATCAAAGCCGAAACCTCTTTCCCATATAAAATACTTGATTAGGAATAAAGTAGGTATAAAAACTATATTCAAAATATACAAATCTAGAAAGATTATGAGAATTGAATATAACAAATCACTTCGATATGCATGTGACGACATCTCATGGTATAGGAAAGAAATTACACAGAATATAGATATCTTCACAAATGGCGATAACAAATACAAAAATAAAATATTAATAGTTGGCTTTTCAAGTAGATCAATGAGGCTTACAGCTCCAACATATCAAATACTATCTTGCCTAAACCCAAAGAATATGGACTTAATTATAGTCAGAGATTCTAACCGTAATCATTTCAAATATGGTATCAGCAGTATTCATAACAGAATTGAGGAAATTCCCAAATGGTTTAACATTTATCTAGAGGATAAAAACTACAAAAAAATTGTTGCTTTAGGTACTAGCTCTGGGGCTTTAGTATCAATATACACCGCAATCATAAACCAGTGGGATCGTGTTCTGGCATGCGGGCCTGATAAATTGAAGAATCACGATCATCTTACTAAAGTTTTTGAAGGCATTAGAAAAAAATACCAAGACAATAAGATAGTTTGCGCCTACTCTGCAAGAAACATAAGAGACTCGGAGGGCGCAGCAGAACTAAAAAATTTAATGCCAAATATAAAGTTGATTGCTGATGAAAGGTTTGATGAACATGCATTGCTTTATCAACTTCAGTTAATTGGAGAACTAAAAAGTTTTCTATTAGAAAATCTTAATCTAGTTAAAAATGAAAAATAGAATATATATCTTGCTAGGCATGCATAAATCTGGAACTAGTTTGCTCTCAGATATTCTACATCGTTCAGGCGTATCCATGTATGAAGAAAATAATAAATTCTCTTACGATGACGGAAATAAATCTGAACGCACTGAAACCAAAAAAATAAATCATAAACTGCTTACTTCAAATGGCATGCATAGTTTAAAGATTAGCCCTTTAACTCAAATATCAAATGAAGTAGAAAATGAAATTAGAATTCTCATCCAAAGCCTCAATAAAAAAGGAGATTGGGGCTTTAAAGATCCGAGAACTTGTTATACATATTCGATTTGGTCAAAATTTCTCCCAGATCATTATATTATTGCAACCTATAGAAAACCCGAAGAGGTATGGTCACATTACTGGCATGGTATGAAGCTGAAAAGAAAAATATTGGTTTTCTTTAACTTCTTTGGAGCATGGTGCGAACACAATAAAAAACTTGTTGATTACCTTTCAAAAAGCAAAAATAAATTTATCTTAATTGATTACTCAGAATTTATGACAAAACCCGATGGATTTGTTCAGCTGCAACAGTTCGTTGGTAGAAAGCTAATAGATTGTAGAGAGAAAAGTCTTTATAGAAGTGCCTATTCCAAATGCATTTTTTTCAGATTTGCAAAATACGTTCATTTAATTAAAGGTGGAGAAAATCCAGATTTCATATTTAATCAATTAAAATTAATTAGAGAGAAATCTTCAAATGGATATCACAGTATTTAACTTAATTTTATGGGCTTTTTTCTCATTAAAATATTTCCCGATGGGAAACTATATCGATATCCTTTTATTTTTTTTAATAGTTCTTATTTCCACAATATTACTGAATAATCTTAGAAGATTATTAGTTAATCTATTTAAAGGGAGAATTCCAACATTTGTTATTACAGGAGTGATTTTTACAACCTGTTATTTTGATTTTTATATACTACTTAAATATGACATACAAAAAATCGGGTTTTTAAATAACTTAATTCTGACGGTAATATTTTTAACATTATTTTTTGTTCTTTCATACTCAATTAATCAAAATAAGAAATTCGTATTTCTGACAACGCTATTTTTTATAATAATCTCAAGTAGTGGTATTTCTACCATATCTCAGGATGAATTAATTTTAAGAAATAACAGGTTCATAGAATCATCCATGCCAGACTCGGTTAAATTTAAAAGGAAACCAAATGTTTATTTGCTCGGATTTCTTGCAGCCGTCCCAAAGGAAATATTAGAGGAGACATTAAAACTAGAAACATTTCCATTTGAATCAGGTTTGAAAAAACATCATTTTCATTTATTCAGAAATGTATTTTCAGAAGCTTATCCTACAAGAAATGCATACCATGCAATCTTCTCACTTAATGAGAAAAGATATTTTAATATTGATAAAGATTTATACGGATTTTCTTTTTCTGGAAAAATCAATAGCCCATTATTAAAAGTTTTCAGGGATAATGGATATGAAATATCAACCCTTACTGAAAACTATAAATTTGGCTCCCCGGGTGGGCTTTATGTTGACCATTACCTAGTTAATCGTCAGTTTTCAGTATGTAAGGATGGTTTTTTGAATGAGTTCGCCCAAAGATTAATCTTTTTTGGGGCGTGTGAAATAAGAAGATTGCCTCTCTTAACTATTAAAAAAGCAACTAATGTTAGTGATTACTTAGTATCAGAAATTAAAAACCTAAAGAGGGGTAATAACCCGCAACTTTTGATTGCCCATTTAAAGCCCCCAATACATGCGCAAGCTATTAATTCACTCTCTAATAGGGATGAAACTGATAAATTTAGAGCAAATTATCTAAAGTCTGCCACTACGGCAATAAATAATCTTGATAAAATTCTTAACACAATCTACTACAACGACCCTGAATCGATAATTATTGTGTTTGGAGACTCTGGATTACACTTATCATCTCAGGTCATGGGAGTTGGTAAATCTTTTACTGTGCGTGATCATTTGGCCGTTCTAGCTGGAATTCATCAGCCAAATCAATGTACTTCATATTTTTCCCAGTTGGCGCCTTTAGGTTTAACCACGAATGTTCAGATTGTTAGTGAATTGGTAGCATGTCTTTCTAATCAAAATAGTCTATTTACCAAAGTTTATAATCCCACCATAGAATTTCAAAATAGCCTTATCAATCTTTCAGATTATATTTATCAGTAGCTAACTAACTCAGATTCTCAATATTTCTTGTAATTCTTCGTCTTCACTTGTGATATGAAACCTCTTAGATAAAGCTGCCAAAATATATTTATCAGCTATTACATGAGGCACATACTGACTCTTTCTATTTAATCTGTCGTTAAAGTAAAGTTTTCCGTTTATCTCATGAACATTTCTCGCCCCTAATCCAATTCCAGTAATAATATATTGTGCACTTTCACCATGGATGTTAATTGCATAAAGTAATGTAATTACTCCTGTAGAGGGTCGAAATTTTCCATCCACTTCACCTTTGCCAAGTCCCATTCTAAACCTAATAAAATGGCAAAAATTCCTAATCACTGTAAATGGTGTCCCAAAAAATATTGATTTTATGGGAAGTGGAAAAGGTAAACAGGTGAATTTTTTTTGTAGATTAATTCTTTTCTCAGGACTCAAAAATTCTATGGGACTTTTATAGTGATGATCACTAAGAAAGCTAATAAGATTTGATTTTGATATATTGTAATCATATGAAAGCGTAAGTACTAATTTATCAGGGTTTTGATTTATTATTGAGTTTAACTTTGAAGTATAAAATTCAGAATCTCCGCTCTTACTAAATTTAATACTTTTTTGAAGAACTCTTGCACTTACAACATTCACAATATTTTTAATGTTTTTAAGTTTTTGGGAGTAAAAACCTATAGAACCATTTGCACAATAGGCGACCTTTATATTTTTTTTAAATTTAGCCCCTGGTTTTGAACCAAGAATAAGGATTTTATCCAACTTAGCGATGTCTCTAAATTAATTTTTATGATGATGATAATCTACATATATCGGGTGAATATTTAAAGTTTCTAAAATCTACCTGATAAAGTTCATAGACAATCTCAATTGTTTTTTTGTCATAAAAATCATAAATCTTATTAGTCGCGTTTGTCACTTTCCATCCAGCTGAACTCTCTATCTTATGGGGTAATGAAAGTGAATTTTGATTATTAATAGACAATCCAAGTGTACTTAAGATATAGCTCAAGTCTTTTGAAAGTGTCTCAGTTCTTCCTATAAAATCAAATGAGCTAGGTGGGATAAATAAAAGATCAGTTTGAGGGAACCAATGCTTATTTTTGTAGAGACCCTCGTCTCTTAAAAAACAAATAAACCTTCTAAATCCTTTCGGACTTAGCTCGGAGAGACCTGGGTAATCAATAAAATTTGGCAATCCTCTTTCTTTTTCCTGACCTATTTGAAGGTATGCAGATAATACTCTTGAATAAGGATTCCTGACTATTGTAAACCAATAGTAGCTTTGCAACATTATCATATCCAATGGAGACCAGTATTTACTTAATGAAGTCCCAGCCCGAATGCTAAATTCTTTATAGCCATCATATCCTGTAGTAGTTGCACCTTGCAATTTAGTAAAATATCCATTTTTCTCTAAGGCATCGGCTAAAAACATCAGAGTTGATGAATTGGCAGATTTTTTTATTCTGTTATATGCACAACGGATTTGAGGATAAATCAAAACTTGACCCGAATTTTTATGGTTTGCGCCTTTAAAAAAAGGCAAAGGTTGTGTTACCAATTTTCTAAATTTTAATTTTAGCTCTTTTTGATTTATCTCAAACATATATATCCAGTTAAACTATTTGGGAAGATTAAGACGCTTTCCGTTTAAAGCCCTAAGTTGATTCCTTAATTAATTTAATGATCTATCTAAAATAATTTTAGTAATCTTCCTATAATTTTTTTTATAGTCAAAGTTTTTAATTGCGTACTCTCTAGCATTCACCGATAAGGAGTGTGTCATTAATGGATCACGAATTACTCTGTCGAGAGCTTGTATATATGCATTAATATCACCTTCATTTACAAGCATGCCATTCAAACCTGTTTGAATATGTTCTGGGATTCCAGCATGATAGGTTGTAACCACAACACATCCCGATGACATTGCCTCTTGGATTGCTGTTGGCATTCCCTCTGTATCACCGTTATTTGAAGTTATAGAATGTTGCATGAAAAAGCTTGCCCTTCCCATAAGGTCTTTTATAAATGCATGATTTTTAGCCCCATGAAAAATAATTTTATTTCTCACCCCTAGCCTCTCTGCAAGTATTTTACATTCTTCTAATAACTCTCCATCGCCAACCATCTCAAGTCTCACATTTGGATGAATCTTACTAATAACAGAAAAAGCGCTAATAGTGGTTGCTGGAGATTTTTTTTCAACAAAGCGTCCTACAGCAATAATTAAGTTATTATCTTTCATTTGAGCAGGCTTAAATAATTTTGCATCAACGCCGCTTGGAATTACAAAACTATTTGGGTGTTCAATTCCATAGTCCTTCAAATTATTCAGTAAGCTTTGAGATACAGCAAAGATACCATTAATTTTTGGCATCATTTCCTTCAATCTAGAAACATAGTTGGGGTCTTTCAATTTTCTTGAGGCATCAGATCCTCTAAAGTAACAATAAAATGGGATTTTATGATTTACGATAGATGAATAAAGAACGACACCAACATAACCGAACTCGGCCAAAACAGCTCCAATTTGATACTTATCAATAAAAATTTGTATATTTTCATCTTTATGTTCTTTATCAGATTGAATCTTTAATTTCAAAATGTTATTAAAAATTTTATTAATCTTATCTATTAGGGAAAATCTTCGCTGATAAATAAAGATAGGTTTTTTTATTGATTTAACTTTTCTTTTTTTAGTAAGAATCAACGCAGTATTACCATTGGCTAGCTCGTTAATATGTCGCAGAACAAAAGTTTGAGAATATACTTCTGGATTATCTGCAGCAATAGCAATCTTTTTACAAATACTCATATTTGCTTCATTTTTCTCTTGTATCTATCAATAACCTCTTCACAGGCTATTTCATCATTCCTCAAGTGATTCCTAATTTTTGCTTGCTCTGCGGTGGAAAGATTTAAACCAGATGCGAGTTTAGACATGACATCTAAATCGTAAAATCTTAAAGCGTTACAAAGTACAAAAATCTCATCAACTAAATCAATTGTTCCTGCTGGAGATGTGATATCACAAATATTATCTGATCCAATACGCACCCAAATCCCCATAGCTAGCATTTCAAGTACTCTAGCAATGGAATTATATGTTGGAGTATGTATATCTCTAACCTGCCTCATGCTAATTGCAGCAGAAGGACAACAAATGACTCCAAAATTATATTTCTTAATTTTTTCAAGTAATCTATTAAATCTATTCTCATCATATGTTGAAGGTGATATCACATGGATTAACCAAATATATGGCTCCTGATCTGGGTAAACAGGAATAGATAAATCTTCTGCAATTTCGAGAAATCTCTCTGTGTCATTTTCATGTGGATGATTTTGTTGATCCAAGTGTATATGTAAAGGTTTATTTAAAACAATTGATAGCTCAATAAATCGCCTACAACTCAAATCAAAACCAATATGTTCAGGATAAATTTCTTGATCATCTCGTTCAGGGAGAGCGCCAATAAAATCTGCAGCCTTACCTCCAAGTTTTAGAATTTCCCAGCGATTTGGTTGATCATCTCTAAACCCCAAAGGTGAGTAAGCTCCAAGTCTAAAATCAATCGAATTGCTGTATTTCTCTTTAACTTGAAGTAAAGTTTCTAGTGCAGACAATCTTAAATTATCATCAGTAACATCCACTAAAGTATCTGCTCTTGTTGTACCAACAGCAATCATCATCTGAATATACTCACTTACTCTAGTGTGTAAATTTATTGACGAATAACAATCACTGTCATGGATAGCGGGAATTATAGAATGCTTTTTTTTCAACGAAATATGAGATGATGCCCCTTGATCACTATTCATCATTGCAATAGTATCATTAAGTGTTCCTGATCGGTCTATGTGAAGATGAGCGTTGAATAAACCACCATTTGCGGAGATTTTTTGGCGTAATTCAAAAAAGTATGGTGTAGTAATCTGATTCATTTTAGAGCCACTATCGCTGCTTACAGAAATTCATAAGACGATGCTCCTCCCTCCACTCATCTGCAAAATCAGCATTTTGATATTCATTAAAATATGGTCCGCCAACAGTCCAATGAATATTTTTAACATCATCAGAAGGATTTTCATATTCACCGACAAGCCAGTTCCAGTGAACATCCAAACTTCCGATATCATCATCATCAAGCCACATGAACCTATGAAGTACCATTGGGTCAGCGGTGTTCACAAAGCTTGGTGTGAGCTGTTTATTTTTTTTATGTGCACAATTCCAAAGAACTACTGAAGACCAATTTTTTCGGGGGTAATCATACTGAACGTTATTTAAATACTTAATATTATCTTTAGGGGTGTAATTATGTTTAACAACGTAAACAGCTTTTTCAGGGTCGCATTCAAATACTTCAAATATTTCTGAAATATCTGTTCTTAATAACATATCACAATCTAAAAATATTGCTTGTCCTTCATAATTTGACAAATAGGGAACTAAGAATCTACTAAATGAGAATTCATTAGATTGTTTCGGATTTTTAGGACGATTGTATATTTGTTTTAAATTTGCGAGATTAATTGGTATCAAAGCTACAGGCTTGATTGATCTTCTTAAAATTGAGTGAGCTAAAGTATGCCAAGCAACACTCTCAGCAGGATCAAATCCAATGAATATTTTTATCACATCGCTATGCATAACTATTTTTCATAAACTCAATAATAGAAATATTATAATAGATTATAAAAATATAGTTAGATATTCCAAATATAGGAGATCTTCATAATTACAAAGATGTAATTTTTAAAATTATTAGTGGGGAATTTTTCTTAGAGTATACCTAGATGACTATATGATTTCATATTTGGGAAAATGCCCTTAATAAAATCATGACCAAGCCCAAACTTTTTTCGCAAAATTCTATAAACATAGTTCGATAATCATTTAAAACTGGTAATCCTAATTTGATTTGGGGAAGATCATCTTAATTCAACTTTATCGCAAATATTTTTACCCCCATTAATACTACCTCCCAACTCCAAAACGGCTCTTCCATGGCCATGATACAAACCACTGTTTCCATTCTTCCTGCAAGTTCTGCCGAGTTCAGGTAACACAATAATAGTGAACAGCGTAAGGTGTTCGTTCATCCAAAATCCAGTGCAAGTACAGCGAGGTGGTACCAAATCAAAAAAAGGGGTACGAGATGGATGGAATCTAGATATATAAAAAAATAGATTGGGTGGTACTGCTTTTCAGTCTGCGTCTGATTTGCGCTTTGTGATATTCTCATGTCCTAATCCTGTCCTAATGGGTAGTTGTTTTTAACTTAACCAAGCAAGGATTGTCTTTTTTATTTTTTCATCTTATTGTTTTTATTAGTCTTTTTATTTCCCAATGTGGCCCATTTGACAATTTATGATATGTGCAAAGCGGTGGACAGATTTATGACGATTAGCGATATAGGCTTACAAGAAAAGTTGGGTGGCAAGTCTGGACATTGGAAGGTATCAAAATAGCCACTCATCGCCTTGAGTTAGCTCTGACTTTGAATTCAAGTGGATGACAATGGCTAATGAGTTTGTTTATATACCAACTTAAGCAAAGCTTTAGCCGCTGTGTCGAATGCTTTATATTGATTCAACATTTGCTCGGTCTGTTCGTGCGTATGCTCTGGCATGGCGTTTGCTATTGAAGAGGAAAAGTGCCAGCCATTTCCCCCGACATTCATTTCCAGCACATATAATTGCTTGGTCTCTTCGTCCTCCACAATATCAACACCTAATATAGGAAATTGTGGAAAGGCTTTTGCAACTTTTAGCGCAAGACGATTCTTGCGCTCATCTTTTATAATTTTTCTTTCTCGATTTCCCACGATATTGGATGCGACCGTCGTATTTAGCAATGTGGGAATATCAGTGGTTGAATCTGGATAAGCGGTATTAGATTTATTGGTAGCACTGTAGAGAATCTCACCACAAAAGATCATGGCGCGGTAATGAAACGGGTTGCTACCTGTTTTAACAAACCTTTGCACATAATAATCATCGCAATGGATCAAGTGATTCTCTGGAAAATCGCTGGGTTTAATAAAGGGCAATACCTTAGTCGGCAACATATTGATATCTTTGCCTGTCGATTGCTGTGATTTTGGTTTTAATACTACCCATTCCCCATAAAGCTGAGAGTCGACAGATGTCCCCCAAATAAAAGGTTCTATGGGCAAATGGGGAATATTGGCTTTTTTTAAAAGCCAATATTCTTCTAGTTTAGTCATATGCCTCACTGAGATATAGGGCAGTTCATGTCTGAAGGTTGAAGGTGGTGGATTTACCAAGTAAACCACCAATACTTTTAGATTAAAAAATCCCTCGGGGATGTCCTCCAAGATAATCTTATCTTCACAGACAATCACATGAATTTCTGGATCGAGTCGAGTCAACCGTTTGGAAATATCATGAAAATCTTGAGAGGATTCTTTTCGGACAACTAGTATGAGTCCATATTTCTTTTTCATCACTTTTTTATCACGACTCAATTCAAAAAATCGAAAATGACCCTATACCCTTATTTCTTACATTGAAAAGTAAGATCACGGGTTGTGCCAGTGGCATTCGCTTCTTTGGAAATTTCAATATAGCCGTTTGGACAGGTTTTCATGGCTTTATTATTACAACTTCCCCATGTTTCCACTGCACCACCACAGCTAGTAAAGTAGCTGCCATTTCTGACGGTTACCGGTTGTGTCTGACCATGCATCAACTGCTCACACCCAGCCATCAAAACAACAGTAGCCAATAACAATAAATATCTAGATTGCATACATTACTCCAAAAAAAACGGCATCCGAAGATGCCGTTCAATCTCACTAACAACCAAATTGGTTTTTAGAAGAACAAGATACCGCCTACAGAGATGATATCTGACTTGTTAGTGTCGCCTAAATGATTCTTAGACTTAACATTTGAGTACTCAGCTACCAAGTTGATAGACTTTGTCAAAGGATGGTAAGCACCGATGGTAGTCATACGGTTTTGTTTAACCAAGTCGCTTTGGCCTTCATCACGTGCCAAATCAAGCTTAGATTCGCCGTAGCTGATACCTAACTTAGTGCTTGTAGGCATTACGTAAGTTGCTTGCAAGTAGTAACCGTCAGATTCACGACGACCACCGTTAGAAGCAAAACCGTCCATCAAGAATGCAGTTGTACCAGCACCCTTGCCGCTGTAGTAGTAGCCAGTCAAACCAACTAGGCCAACATTAGCGTTAGCACCTAGACCGAACACGTTAGCTGTTTTACGACCGGAGTAATCCAATTCAACGCGTTGTGTCTTCGCTTCAGCCCAGATCTTACCAGAGAAGTCACCTGCCCATGAGTAAGAAGCCAAACCAACGAATGCTGGAGCTTGTTGAGCCTGACCATTGGAGTCTTGGCTTTCACCAGATAGGTTCAATGTGTTCAATGGTTGATCGATACCAACTGTGAACTTAAAGCCATTGAAGTTTGGTGATGTATAGTTGATTTGACCATTGAAGTCAGCATACATGTAACCAGTACCGATACGACCTAAAGTAGTCGTTGTACCACCAGCTTGACCAACAGCACCTTGTGAGCCTACGCCCAACAATGTCATATCGTTCAAGATAGCGTCAGAACCGAATACGCCCAAGTCCTTACCAATCTTAACAGTACCCCAAGATGCATCACCGAATGTGAAGTAAGCTTGACGGAATTCAGAACCACCACCTAAACCTAAAGATGTCTTAGATGAAGCACCTGGTTGGAAGCTGATTGCCCAAGCCACGTCTAAGTTGTTTTGACGTGTCTTAGCACCCACTGTTAACCATGATGGCAACAAACCAGTGTTGATGGATGAAGAACGATCGCTACCGTCTTGTTGACGATTAGCTAAACCACCTTCGATATTGTGGTCGTTGTTTGATTTGTTGTTGATGTAGAAAGCGTTAACGTTACCGCTGATATCTACAGTCCAGTCACCAGCTGGGATTGTGATGCCAGCTTGAGCTGCAGAAGAAAGTGCTAAAACAGCACCAGCAACTGCTAAACCTAATTTCTTGTTCATGAAATTCTCCTAATTCGTTTGAATTTAAAACTCACTAAAGACAAATGCCTTTTAGCAAGGTGATGCAAGTATGCCAAAGTCGTTTTGACCTTAGCAAGTAAAAATTGTGTGTTTTTTCCAACAGGTGTTGTTTTGTTGCAAAAAAACAACAGAGAGGTGAATAAAGTACGAAATATGGGGAAATTGTCGA
>JACCDX010209889.1_pt1 | contig 20744 bp, 21 predicted proteins | sample 7449681 | NCBI WGS metagenome assembly JACCDX01 (sample SAMN15323450, study PRJNA562643) | freshwater metagenome | isolation source: river surface water | place: USA:Blue River Watershed | collected 2017-08-18
ACAGGCTGTATTGAAATTATCGAAGTTGGAAAATCCATTTCCGGAAAACCAATTGAACTCTGTCATGTTGGTGGATCGCATATTGGATCAAAAAATTCAATGCTCGTAATTGGATCGGTTCACGGAAATGAGCCAGCCGGAATCGAAGTTGTCGAAGAGTTAATCGAACTAGGCGCTGGTGACAACACCGATTTATGGGTGATTCGAAATGGCAATCCCGACGGTAGCAATTTAGGCACTCGGCAGAATTTCAATGGGGTTGATCTCAATAGAAATTTCCCGACTAATTGGTTACCTAGTGTTGTTGGCGCTAAAACTTATAGCGGAACAAATCCAGCCAGCGAACCTGAAACGCAAAGTTTGATGCGAGCGATTGATTTAGTGAGACCGAAAATTCTGATCACAATTCATCAGCCATACGGATTAGTTGATTGCTCTCAAGGAGCTGATCAAAATCTTGATGAGCGGTTAGCCCAACTAACTGGATTACCCGCAACTTGTATTCCAGGCGAGATGGCGGATTCACCAACGAATACTTACACCGGAACAATTTCACAGTGGGTTAACGGGCGGTATCCAGAATCAACTGCTTTAGCACTCGAACTTGAAGCCGAAGTTCCCACACAAAAAATCACCCAGTATGCAGTAGCCCTTAAACAATTGCCCGTCGAATAAGGATTAGCAGATTTCATTTTGAGTTAATTGCTCGAAACTGGCACAATTTAGGGGCTGGTCGGTTCACGCGTAACGTCCGAAGTTATAGCGACCCGAGCACATTATTAATAGGGAGAAACCCGTGAAGGCCGAAATTCATCCAGAGTATGTAGTAACAAAAGTTACTTGCTCATGCGGAAACACATTTGAAACTCGTAGCACCCAAAAGAATGGCGCAATTCACGCTGACGTTTGCAGCAATTGCCACCCGTTCTACACCGGAAAGCAAAAAATTCTTGACACTGGTGGCCGCGTAGCCAAATTCGAAAAGCGTTTCGGCAAACAGTCCTAGCTTTTTAATAAGGTGTTGTCTTCGCAGTTGCGATGGCAGCACCTTATTTATTTATAAATATTTTTAATAAAAAAGCTCAAAAAGTTAACGAGAAGTAGGAATTAAAAATGTCACAAGACTTTAGCAAAGTCGAAGAGATGGCCAAAGAGATGGCCGATCTCGAGGCTAAGTTAAGTGACCCTGCGACTCACAGTAATCCGAATGAAGCACGTCGAATTGGTAAACGACATGCAGAGCTAAAGCCCGTAGTTGCTAAGTACCTAGAGTTAAAACAATTGCGTGACGATGAAGCAGCTGCTCGTGAAATGGGTCAAGAAGACTCAGCTTTTCAAGCTGAAGCTGAGGAATTAAAAATTAAAGCTGAAGAGGCTGCCGAAAAACTTCAGCAGATGCTTATTCCACGTGACCCATTAGATTCAAACGACGTCATTCTAGAAATTAAAGCTGGTGCTGGCGGTGAAGAGTCGGCTCTATTTGCTGGTGATTTAATGCGCATGTATTTGCGATATGCCGAAAAACGCGGTTGGGCTACCCAAGTAATTGAAGCTGAAGAATCTGACATGGGCGGATACAAAGATATTGCTATTGCCGTTAAATCAAAGGGAGTTGTTCCACCCGAAGAAGCGCCTTATGCAAATTTGAAATACGAAGGTGGCGTACATCGCGTACAACGTGTTCCGGTTACTGAATCACAAGGGCGCATTCATACTTCAGCAGCAGGGGTACTTGTGTTACCTGAAGCTGAAGAAATCGATGTCACCATCGATCCAAATGACTTGCGCATCGATGTTTATCGATCAAGTGGTCCAGGTGGGCAGAGTGTTAATACAACTGACTCTGCAGTGCGCATTACTCACGTACCAACTGGAATCGTAGTCTCTTGCCAAAACGAAAAGTCGCAATTGCAAAACAAAGAATCTGCAATGCGTATTTTGCGCGCTCGCTTACTTGCTGCCGCCGAAGAAGCAGCCGCAGCAGCAGCTTCTGATGCGCGGAAGAGTCAGGTTAGAACTGTAGATCGGTCAGAACGCATTAGAACTTATAATTTTCCGGAAAATCGACTAGCCGATCATCGAGTTGGATTTAAGAGCAATAACTTAGATCAGGTTATGGATGGCGAACTTGATCCAGTAATTAATGCTTGTATCGAGGCTGACTATAAAGCGAAACTTGCCGCACTAGGCCAGTAAAAGTGAGTACTGTTCGCGAAGTATTGAAGTGGGCAACCACAAAGTTAAATACTGCGCAATGCACTAGTCCAGAAACTGATGCGCAATTACTTTTAGCGTTTGCTTTGAAAGTTGACCGCAAGAATTTACCAGCTGATCAAGAACTAACAACAGATCAAAGTGCAAAATTCACTGAACTTATTGAAAAACGCGCACAACGCATTCCACTTCAGCATTTAACTGGACAAGCATTTTTTCGGTATTTAGAACTTAAAGTCGGACCTGGGGTATTTATTCCGCGTCCAGAAACTGAACTACTCGTTGAAGCGGGTTTAGTCGAACTGAATAAAAAATCTGGCGCAAAGTTGGCAGTTGACCTTTGTGCCGGGTCTGGCGCAATCGCACTTAGTTTGGCTTTAGAAAGCCCAAACACAACTGTGCACGCAGTAGAACTTTCTACCCAAGCATTTAATTGGTTAACGAAAAATGTAGCAGCGCACAGCGAGCAATTGGCCAGACTAAATTCAACGGTTATCACTTATAACGAGGATGCAACAAATCTGAATGTACTTTCAGCATTAAATGGGACAGTTGATGTAGTACTTTCAAATCCGCCTTACATCCCTGATGAAATGATTCCTCGTGAACCAGAAGTCCGTGATCATGATCCAAAACTTGCCTTGTTTGGCGGTCCAGATGGACTCGATGTAGCTCGTAAAGTTTCTATTGTGGCAGCTAACTTATTAAAGCCAAATGGTTTTTTTGGCATGGAACATGCTGATGTTCAAAGTAAATCTGCTGTTGATTTATTAAGCAACACGGGTGGTAAAAACTTAGAAATCTGGTCCCAAGTTATCGATCATGTTGATTACAACCAGTTGCCAAGATTTGTGACAGCAATTCGAACAAGTGCAGAGATTGCAGGTTTACAGTGAACGACATTTATCCAGTATCAGAAAATGAATTTGCCCAAAGTGAAATTTTTGCCGAAGTAGTTGAAGTACTAAAAAGCGGACAACTTGTTGTTATTCCAACAGATACAAGTTATGCAGTTGTGGCCGATGCATTTCACCCTGGGGCAGTGACTTTGCTTCGAATGGCTAAACAGCAATCACCTGCGGTACCTATTCCAGTAGCTGCGGGATCAATTGAGATGGCCAATGGGATTGCAAAGCTATCTAATTTGGCAAGTGATCTGGCACATGCGTTTTGGCCTGGACCTCTGACGATTTTGACAAGTAGCCAACCCTCTTTGAATTGGTCTATTGGTGATCACCGCACAGCGCTATCAATCAGAGTCCCAAATTCGAATATTGCGCAGTCGCTTTTGCAAAAAGTTGGACCGCTTGCAATGACCGGAGCCCAACTCAGTGGGCAAGACCCAATCCAAATAGTGGAACAGGCGGTTGGCGCCCTTGGTCAAAAAGTTGCTGTGTACCTTGATGCCGGAGAGCTGTCTCACAATGTGTCATCAGTTGTTGACGCGACAACATCTAACTTAAGACTTATTCGCCAGGGGGCGATCACTATTGGATCCATTCGTGAAGTGAATCCAAATGTTATCGATGCGACTGTAACTAAATAGTTTTTGGTTCTACACTTTAACTAACTGCTTTTGCAGCATTTCACCTCAAGCAAGAATGTTAGGTAAATAAATGAGTGAAACTTTTTTCGGTTCTGATTTTGATCAGTTAAAAAACTCTGATCCAGAAATTGCCCAAATTTTGCTTGATGAATTAAATCGACTTAGAAGTGGTATTCAGCTGATTGCCAGTGAAAATTTCACGTCGCCTGCAGTGCTCACCGCTTTAGGTTCCACGCTGAGTAACAAATATGCCGAAGGATATCCAGGTAAGCGTTACTACGGTGGCTGCGAAGTTGTTGACGTAGCAGAAACACTTGGCATTGAACGTGCTAAAAAATTGTTCGGCGCAGACCACGCAAATTTGCAACCACATTCTGGTGCATCTGCAAACATCGCAGTTTTTGGGGCATTCCTAAAACCAGGTGACACTTACTTAGCCATGTCATTGCCGCATGGAGGCCACCTAACACATGGTGCGGCAGTTTCATACAGCGGTAAATGGTTTAATGCAGTGCACTACGGTGTGGCTGAAGGCTCTGAAGATATCGACTATGACCAATTAAGAGATCTTGCCCGCGAACATAAACCAAAAATGATTATTGCTGGTGGTTCAGCAATTCCAAGATTGATTGACTTTAAAGCATTTCGAGAAATCGCAGATGAAGTAGGCGCAATTTTCCATGTTGACGCGGCTCACTTCATTGGCTTAGTTGCCGGTAAGGCAATACCTTCACCAGTTCCGTATGCAGATGTAGTTACATTCACTACGCATAAAGTACTTCGTGGTCCACGCAGCGGCATGATTGTGTGCAAAGAAGAACATGCTGCAGCAATCGACAAAGCAGTATTCCCGATGATGCAAGGTGGCCCAATGATGCATGTGGTTGCCGCAAAAGCTGTTGCGCTCAAAGAATGTATGACACCTGAGTATCAAAAGTACGCAAAAGATGTTATTGCTAATGCCCAAGAATTAGTTGCTGGTTTAGCGCAAGAAGGTATGCGTCCAGTAACAGGTGGAACTGATACTCATCTTGCGCTATTAGATCTGCAGGGTATTGATGTAACTGGTAAAGATGCTGAAGCTCGTTGCGGTGCATCTGGAATTGTGTTGAATAAGAACTCAATTCCATATGATCCAAAGCCTGCGGCAGTTACCAGTGGCGTACGAGTTGGAACTCCATCTATTACAACTCAAGGCATGGGCATTCCAGAAATGAAGAAAATTGCACAACTAATTGGTCGTGCGGTTAAAACTGATAATCCATCTGTGCATGCAGAAATTAAGGCAGAAGTTAATACGCTAACTGCTGCTTTTCCTGCTTATCCACGCGGATAATTTGCTCCACTAAGTTGACCAAGTAGCGTTGACCTGTGCGCGAATACTTACTGGTACTTCTGGCTGCGGCTGCTGTTACATATTTAGTAACGCCAGTTGCGCGTGCTCTTGCACTTAAATTTGGCGCTTTAGCTGAAGTTCGTGATCGCGACGTACATGAAGAGCCAACTCCAAGATGGGGCGGCTTGGCCATGTTTATTGGTTTAGCTGTATCTATTCTGTTAGCCACGCAGTTGCCATTAATGAGCACGATTTTTAGCGACAATTCTCAAATCAATGCGCTGCTAAGTGGAGCTGCCATCATCGTGATCCTGGGCATTGTCGATGACAAAATTGGGTTGGATGCTCCGACTAAGTTAGTTGGCCAAATTCTTGCTGCTGGAACTATGGCAATGCAGGGTGTAACGCTTGTCTGGCTTCCGATCGGCGGAACGTTTATTTTAGATCCGACTACGTCAGTTTTTGTAACTGTATTGATCGTGTTAGTCAGTATTAACGCCGTAAACATGGTTGACGGACTTGATGGCTTAGCCACCAGCATTGTGGGAGTTGGTGCGGCAGCTTTCTTTTCATATTCATATTTCTTAAGTGTGGTTAATGGTTATCAACGAGCCACCTTGGCCACATTAATTTCGGCAACATTGATGGGAATGTGTGCAGGCTTTTTGCCACACAACTGGTTCCGTGCCCAAGTATTCATGGGGGATACCGGTTCGATGTTAATCGGATTTTTGATGGCGGCTTCTTCAATAATGTTGACCGGCCAAATTGACCCTGGTGGATTAACAAGTGGTTCGTTATTGCCCGCATTTTTACCGATCGTTTTACCGTTATCGATTTTGGCCATTCCGTTACTTGATTTAATTTTGGCAATCCTGCGCCGCAGTCGAAGAGGTAGATCGCCATTTCAGCCAGATAAAGAACATATTCATCATCGACTATTAAAACTTGGTCATGGTCAAGAACGTGCGGTTTTAATTATGACTGCATTTACCGGCTTAATTGCATTTTCAGCGGTAAGCCTGGCATTTATTCCAGTTTGGATAACTGCAATTGTCTTTTCAATAGCCACCATTGCACTAGTTGGCTGGGTACTTAATCCACCAAAAGTTTCTTATAAGTAGTCCACGTTCAAATAGAGTCAATAGTTAAGCAATAAGGAAGTAAAAATGGGTCAGGTTACGGCAAAGCAGGCAGCCCGTCGTGCGGCATTGTTCGGATTCTTAGCCTGGTTTTTGATCACAGCGATCTCAATTGGGTTTGGCCAAGCAACCCAAGGTTCATCAGGATTTTGGGGTAGTGCAATAGGTGCAATTGTTGCCGGCGTATTTTTTAGTGTTACTGCACTAGTTGCACTTGCCACTTCAAACATGGGTCCGGACAAACTTGGCTTTGTAGTTCTGGGCTCATGGTTACTAAAAATAATTGTGTTGATGGGGGTTCTAGCCTGGCTACGCAATCAGGACTTCTATAGTCGACCGTTTTTCTTTGGCGTTCTGGTGATTCAGACTATGGTGCTTCTGGTTCTAGAAGCCATCATGCTTACCCGGGCAAAAGTTCCATATGTAGAGCCAAAACAGGGCTAATTCCCTTATTTCTAAGTACCATACCTGCTGAATCACGTCATGCGATTCTCTGCTAAATTCGATGTCGATGACAGGGGAAAACCTACCCAAGTTTGATCCAGCTAAAGCTGGGCCAAGCGAGGATATGGCCTGGCGAATGATCAGCACTTTACTTGCTGGCCCGATAGTTTGGGGCGCAATTGGAGCGCTGGTTGACCGACTCGCAGATACATCAAGGGTCTTCCTCCCGCTTGGTGTGGTGATTGGTTTCATCACTTCTATTTACATCGTGTACGTCAGATTCGGGAAAGACTCCGAACCTAACTAAAGGGAGTTAAGTAAGCGCCGTGCTAAACACCATCGCTCACTTACCGTCAACGTTTTCTTTTGCCGAAGGAGAAGGCGGCGGTTTTAAGCCTCCTTCAGTTGGCGAATTTTTCCCAGCACCAATTCTTTTCGAAGGAACTATTTTTGAGTTCAATCGAATAAATATGATCGGTGTCATCATGACACTTTTGCTGTGCAGCTTTTTTATCGCAGCTTTTCGTAAGCCACAGTTCGTTCCGAGAGGAATTCAGAACTTAGGCGAATTAGCCGTTGAGTTTGTGCAAAAAAATATCATCGAAGAAATCCTTGGCCACAAAGGTCCAAGATATGCCGTTTACCTAACTTCAATGTTTTGGTTGCTGTTCTTTTTCAACATCACGGGCATTCTGCCGTTAATGCACATATCAGTTACCAGCGTTATTGGAATTCCGTTACTTCTTGCTGGAATTTCTTGGATAGTTTTCAACGTCGAGGGAATTAGAGCTAATGGTGTTGGTCACTATCTAAAGAGCAACCTATTCCCAGCTGGTGTACCTGCACCTATCTATGCATTGGTAACACCAATTGAATTTGTCTCAACATTCGTACTGCGTCCAGTAACGTTAACAATTCGTTTGCTGGCCAACATGATGGCTGGCCACTTACTTTTAGTTTTGTTCTTTGGCGCAACCCAATACTTCCTGTTGGAATCAGATGGATTAATGAAAGTGGTGGCAATCCCAGCGTTCTTCATGGGCTTTGCTTTTACACTTTTTGAAATCTTGGTGGCATTCCTACAGGCATACATCTTCACGCTATTGACCGCTGTCTACATTGACGGCGCCACTAGCGCGGAACACTAAAAAACCGCGAAAGAAATTTCGCAAAACGAGAGGAAATAACGTGCAGTTGCTCGCAGAAATCAATGGCAACCTAAACGCAATTGGCTATGGCTTAGCCGCGATTGGCCCAGGTATCGGTATCGGCATCCTTGTCGGTAAGGCACTTGAAGGTATCGCACGCCAACCAGAAGTCACTGGTGTACTACGTACCAACATGTTCTTGGGTATTGCGTTCACTGAAGCGCTTGCTCTAATCGGTCTTGTTGCCGGCTTCCTATTCACCTAAATCGATTTTCAAAAGACAAACTTTTAAAAATCATTAGGTATTAGGAGAAACCATGCAGCAGTGGATCAAGTTAGCCTCTGAGTCAGGCGAAGAGCACAATGTGCTTTTGCCTGCTATTTACGACATCATCTGGGGTGGACTTTCCTTTGTAATCGTTTTGGTTTTGTTCTCGAAGTTTGTAATGCCGGCGATGCGCCAAATTACAGCAGCCAGAACCGAAAAGATCGAAGGTGGGTTAGCCCGTGCAGAACAAACTCAAGCTGAAGCTACTGAAGTTTTAGCTAAGTATCGTGCTGCACTTGCTGATGCAAATAAAGAGGCCAGCGACATTCGTGCCGCAGCGTCAGCCGAGCGCATTTCGATAATTGATGAAGCTAAGAAGTCTGCCGCAACAGCTGCAGCTGCAGTAACTGCGCAAGCACAATCTGCTCTTGAATCAGATCGAACTCGCGTGGCTACGGAACTTCGCCGTGATTTGGGATTAGTCGCAACTGATCTTGCATCACGAATCGTAGGCGAAGTTTTAACTGACGATAAGCGCGCACAAGCAGTCGTTGAACGCTTTATTAGCGATCTAGAACAGTCGGCAGGTAAGTAATGTCAGCTGTTAGCCAAGTAATTTCAAAGCAGATCCAAGAATCAGTTTCTGGATTGGCTTCAGCTTCTATTGGCAGCGAACTTTTTGCGGTTGCCAATTTACTTGAAACTGAAACAAGTCTGCGTCGAAACTTGGCTGACTCTGGATTGACTGTCGAAGTTCGAGCCAACTTAGTTAAACAAGTTCTTGGTAATCAGGTTTCAAAAGAAGCCGTTGCGGTAGTTGAAAAAATAGTGGCTAACCGTTGGTTCAAAGATTCTAGTTTGGTGGATGCAATAGAAAGTGCAGGCGCTTTAATTGTGCTGGCTGCAACTGAAAAAGGAAAATCAATTGATCGTGTTGAAGAAGAAATATTCTTCTTTGCTCGATTAGTTGATCGTCAATCAGATTTGCAGATGGCCCTTTCAGGTAGCACCATTTCAAGTTCAGCAAAGACTAAGTTAGTGACTGACCTCCTCTCGGGTCAGGCGCACACTGACACTGTCACATTGGTGGCTCAATACGTAGCCCACCCTCGTGGTCGTCGGATTAGTCAAGCCCTTGATGAACTTTCTGCGCTGGCAGCTGCAAGGCATGGAAAATTAGTAGCAACCGTAACAACCGCAATCGAATTGTCGAAACAACAAAAGTCGCGGATCGCAACTGCACTCGGCAAAATTTTTGGCAATGAAGTTGTAATCGACTCAGTCGTAAGTCCAGAAGTTATCGGCGGAGTCAAAGTTCAGGTTGGCGACGATGTAATTGATGGCACAATCTCAACCCGTATTCAAACCGCGTCACGTCAATTCCAGGCGTAACGCAAACTAAAGAACCCAAAAGAAAGCAGGACATCATGACGGAACTATCGATCCGGCCCGAAGAAATCCGGGATGCGATCGCCCGTACTGTCGAGTCATTCGCTCCAGCAAATGCACGCGAAGAAGTTGGTCGCGTAGTTGAAACTGGTGACGGAATCGCTCGCGTTGAAGGCCTTCATTCCGCAATGACCAACGAACTTCTAGAGTTCGAGGGAGGCCTATTAGGTCTGGCTCTGAATTTAGATGTTCGCGAAATTGGTGCCGTGCTCTTAGGTGATGGCAGCAAAGTCGAAGAAGGCCAAAGCGTAAAGCGCACTGGCGAGATTCTTTCAGTGCCAGTTGGTGATGGGTTCCTAGGTCGCGTTGTTGATCCACTTGGTAATCCAATTGATGGACTTGGCCCGATCAAGGCTGATGGACGTCGTGCTTTAGAACTACAGGCACCTACAGTTGTTCAGCGTCAACCGGTTAAAGAACCAATGCAAACTGGTATCAAAGCAATTGACGCAATGACTGCAATCGGACGTGGACAGCGCCAATTAATCATTGGTGACCGTCAGACTGGAAAGACAGCAGTTGCGATCGACACAATTTTGAACCAGCGCGAAAACTGGAAAACTGGCGATCCAAAGAAACAAGTTAAGTGCATTTACGTAGCGATTGGTCAAAAGGGTTCAACAATTGCATCAGTTAAAGGCGCTCTTGAAGAGTTTGGTGCAATGGAATACACCACGATTGTGGCTGCACCAGCATCTGACCCAGCAGGTTTCAAATACCTAGCTCCTTACACTGGTTCTGCAATTGGACAGCACTGGATGTACAACGGTCAACACGTTTTGATTGTTTTTGATGATCTTTCAAAACAAGCTGAGGCATATCGTGCAGTGTCGCTACTTCTTCGCCGTCCGCCAGGTCGCGAAGCATATCCAGGTGACGTTTTCTACTTACACTCACGCTTACTAGAGCGCTGTGCAAAGTTGTCAGATGAACTTGGCGGCGGCTCAATGACTGGTCTACCAATCATTGAAACTAAAGCTAATGACGTATCTGCATACATTCCAACAAACGTAATTTCGATTACGGATGGACAGTGCTTCCTTGAATCTGATCTTTTCAACTCAGGTGTCCGCCCAGCGATCAACGTAGGTATTTCGGTGTCTCGCGTTGGTGGTTCAGCACAGCCTAAGGCGATGAAGAAAGTTGCAGGACGTCTACGTCTTGATCTTGCTCAGTACCGCGAATTAGAAGCGTTCGCTGCTTTCGGTTCAGATCTTGATGCTGCTTCTAAGGCACAGCTTGAACGTGGTGCGCGCTTAGTTGAGTTACTAAAGCAGCCTCAGTATCAACCGCAAGCTATGGAACGTGAAGTTATTTCAGTGTGGGCCGGAACAACTGGCCAGCTAGATGACGTCCCAGTTGAAGATATTCGCCGTTTCGATGGTGATTTCCTAGATTACCTAGACCGCAATCACAAGGACATTTTCACAACTGTGCGTGACACTACCGATTTCTCAGATGAGATTTTGGCTCGCCTAGAAAAAGCGATTGGCGAATTTAAAAAGCAATTCATCACAACAGCTGGACATCCACTAATTAACGATGCACCCGTTGAAGCACTTGATGAATCTGAAATCGACCCAACTCAGATTGTGAAAGTACGGGGCTAAGTGGGAGCACAATTAAGGGTTTACCGACGACGGATTAAGTCCGTTCAGGCAACCAAGAAGATCACGAAGGCAATGGAGCTCATTGCGTCTTCGCGTATTGTCAAAGCGCAGCAGCGCGTTGAAGCTTCTTTGCCGTACACCCTTGAATTAATGCGGGCTATTTCTGCTGCGGTTTCACACAGCAGTAACAGCAAGCACCCGCTATTTACCACGGTAGAAAACCGGAAGCGGGCTGCAGTAATTTTGATTACCGCTGACCGTGGGTTGGCCGGTGCTTACTCATCCGCGATTATCAAAGAAGGCGAAGCACTTAACGGCTTACTCAAAGAAGAGGGTGTTGAAGCTAAACACTTCTTAGTTGGTCGTAAGTCTGTTGGTTTCTACAAATTCCGCGAGCGTCCGATTGCTGCTTCGTGGACTGGCTTTACTGATCAACCAACGTATGAAAATGCAAAAGAAATTGCTGACACGGTTTTAGCTGCATTCAAGGAAGAAACTCAAAACGGTGGGGTAGATGAAATTCATTTGGTCTATACCCATTTCATCAACATGGCTGTGCAAGAAGTTCGAGTACGTCGAATTCTTCCAGTCGAAGTGATTGAAGTTTCTGAAGAAGAAGCCGCAGTAAAACTTGAGACTAAGGCTTTCCCACTTTACGATTTCGAGCCCAGCGCCGAAGCTGTGCTCGATGCACTACTACCTCGTTACATCGAAAACGTGGTGTACACATCACTATTGTTAGCTGCAGCTAGTGAGCACGCCGCACGTCGTCGTGCCATGAAGTCTGCGTCTGACAATGCCGAAGAACTTATCCGAACACTTGCCCGACAAGCTAACCAAGCTCGTCAGGCTGAAATCACCCAGGAGATTAGTGAAATCGTCGGTGGCGCCGATGCACTTTCCTCCGCATCAGCAGGGAGCTAAACCATCATGACCGCAACCACAACTTCTGTCGGCCGCGTAGCCCGCGTTACAGGTCCTGTTGTAGACGTGGAGTTTCCAGTCGAAGCAATGCCTGGCCTTTACAACGCATTGCATGTTGACGTGGACTTCGGTAGCGAAAAGCGCACGCTAACTCTTGAAGTTGCCCAGCACATTGGCGACAACATGATCCGCGCTATTTCGATGCAACCAACTGACGGCTTAGTCCGCGGTGCGCAAGTTCGTGACACCGGTGACTCAATCACTGTTCCCGTAGGTGATGTAACTAAGAGTCACGTTTGGAACACACTTGGCAAGCCACTAGATGTCGAAGAGTCATCATTGCAGATCAAAGAGCGCTGGGGTATTCACCGTCAGGCGCCATCATTTGACCAACTTGAATCAAAGACTGAGGTTTTCTGGACAGGTATCAAAGTTATTGACTTGCTAACTCCTTATGTAAAAGGTGGCAAGATCGGTCTATTTGGTGGTGCTGGTGTAGGTAAAACCGTTTTGATTCAAGAGATGATCACCCGTGTTGCTAAAAACTTCGGTGGTGTTTCGGTATTCGCTGGTGTAGGTGAGCGTACCCGTGAAGGTAATGACTTATTCCTGGAAATGACTGAATCAGGTGTAATCAATGACACCGCATTGGTATTCGGTCAGATGGATGAACCGCCAGGCACCCGTCTTCGCGTAGCACTTTCGGCTTTAACCATGGCTGAGTATTTCCGCGATGTACAAAAGCAGGACGTGCTACTTTTCATCGATAACATTTTCCGTTTCACTCAGGCAGGTTCTGAAGTATCTACGCTACTTGGCCGTATGCCATCAGCAGTGGGTTACCAGCCAACACTTGCTGACGAAATGGGTGTTTTGCAAGAGCGCATTACTTCAACACGCGGTCACTCGATTACATCGCTCCAAGCAATTTATGTACCTGCAGATGACTTAACTGACCCGGCTCCGGCTACAACATTCGCACACTTGGATGCGACAACTGTGTTGTCTCGTCCGATTTCAGAAAAGGGTATCTACCCAGCCGTAGATCCACTTGATTCAACATCGCGCATCCTGGATGCTCGCTATGTCGGCGAAGAACACTATGCAGTTGCAGCTCGCGTGAAGGAAATTTTGCAGCGCAACAAAGAACTGCAGGACATTATTGCCATTCTTGGTATTGATGAACTTTCTGAAGAAGACAAGATTCTGGTAAACCGCGCCCGCCGTATCGAGCGCTTCCTTTCTCAGAATATGTTCGTGGCTGAAGCGTTTACTGGCCAAAAAGGTTCGTTCGTACCAGTTGAAGAAACTGTTGCTTCATTCAAGAAACTAACTGAGGGTGAATATGACCACCTACCAGAGCAGGCATTCTTTATGTGTGGCGGTATCGACGATGTTGAAGCCAATGCCAAGAAACTTAAGGGCTAATTGATGTCAACACTAAACGTGGCAGTTGTTTCGGTTGGCCAAAATATTTGGTCAGGCGCCGCTAAGTCACTTGTTGCTAAAACTACCGAAGGTGAAATCGGTATTTTGGCTGGTCATGAACCTGTGCTTTCACTACTTGTTGACGGAGTAGTGCGAGTTGAAGGAGAAACTGGCGAAAAAATCGAAGTTTCTATTACTGGTGGATTCTTGGCAGTTGATAACAATAGCGTAAGAGTTTTGGCGGAAGAAGCCAAAGTTCTCTAAGTAAAAGTTAAAAAAGCCCGCTCTTATCGAGCGGGCTTTTTTATTCTGAAACTTTCTTAATAATACTTTCAAGAAATAGATGCGTTGAATACAAGTGGTTGTTTGAAGCTTCCCATGCTTGGTCTGGGTTACCGGATTCAATGGCTCGCACAATTGCTTCGTGCTCTGCTTTATGCGGGAAAATAGCTTCATTTGGTCGAGTTAAGCGTTGATAAAAGTAAGTCATGTCATGCTGAAGTTGCGAGATAGCTGTAACTAATCGCGGTGAATGGCTTGTTTCAGCAATGCAAACATGAAAACTATTGTCTTCAATCGCATGGTCATCCTCATTTGAACTAGATAAGCATGCATTCAAATGGGTATTTAATCGACCAAGATCCATTCGATCAGCTCTTAGGGCAGCAAGTGCTGCAGCTTCATTTTCTAGAGCCATTCGAAAGTCAGTGATGTCTTGTAATTCGGCTAATGTTGGAGTCGGTCCAACGAATACCCCGCCAAGAGCGAATGGACGATTTGTCACAAATGATCCACCATTACGTCCACGGACTGTTTCGATAATTCCAAGATCACGCAAAATTGCCAGCGCCTGTCGAAGAGTCATTTGGGCAACATCGAGTTGCTCAGCAAGTTCTGCTTCAACCGGAAGTTGATCCCCAGGTTTGAAAATTCCTGAACTTATCGCAACAGAAATTCGTTGGATAACTTGATCTGTAGCTTTGGCAGGTTCAATTGGGCTAAGTAAAGCGGTCCGGGCAATAGACATTCGTTTACCTCCTGAAGACTAAATGCTTCTCATCTAACATTCTTTACGTAAAAGCTGCGATTCTTCAGTAATTGAACTAAATATTTTGTTACAAAACTGAGCGGAAAAAGATTATTCTTCTAGATTTTAGAGATTTATTTTCAATTACTCAGCGACAAGCTGAGCAAAGTAGTTGTATTCAGATAACAGGTGCTGGTTTGATGCATCCCAAGCGGCATCTGGATCGCCAGATTTGATCGCTTGAATTATCTTTCGGTGTTCTTCGAAATGTAGTTTATGGGATTCATAGTTTGGAAATAACTGTTGAAAGAAAATAGTCAGTTCATATTGAGCAGTTGAAGCTGCTTTTATCATGCGCGTCGATCCAGTAGCTTCCACAATGGCTATGTGCAGGGAATTGTCGGCCAGCCAATGATCCTTTTTATTTTGATCATGGTTGAGACAATTTTCTAAATGTAGTGCAAGGTTTTCAAGATCAAGGTCGGTGGCTCGGATAGCGGCAAGGGCAGCTGCCTCATTTTCGATTGCCATTCGAAAATCAATGAGATCTTGTAGATCTTTCAATCGAACATTTGCCGTAGTTGATGGATCTGAAAACTTAATTACTTGCTTAGTGATAAACGAGCCGCCATTTCGACCACGTACAGTTTCGATATAGCCACGGCCACGTAAGATTTCTAGTGCCTGGCGAAGCGTCATTTGTGCAACATCAAGAAGTTGAGCTAACTCTGCTTCTGGTGGTAAACGATCACCAGGATTTAATACTCCAGCACTAATCGCTTCAGAAATACGCTGAATGACCTGATCAGTAGCTTTGGCAGGTTCGATTGGACTTAGTAATGCATTGCGAGCAATTGACATCTCGACTTCTCCTAAATTTTTAGAGATCGTACTAAGTTCCAATAAATCAAGGATGACTGACATTTAACGCATGTTCAATAGTTAAATTGAGTTGTTGCGAAAAAGAGATAACTTTGTGAAAAGTTTCGCTAACGGACGCTAAATGGCGAACCCTCGATAGGTCCAGACGGGGTATTCACTAAGACTCGGTAAGTTCCAGCAGCGCGCACTCGAATACTTGCTGTTGCAGCAGTAGGTGTAGTCGATACGGTACGCCAATAAGTGACTTTGACATTCCGATACTTTGTTTTTCCAGCTGCAGTTTTGTAAGCCACCCGTTGATTCTTTCGGGCTTGAATTTGAATTGCAGTTGTACTTCCTGCTGGCGCACTGACTGAAACATTAATAACACGTCGACTGCCAACCGATTGAGAAATTGCACCACTTGGTGCTGGCGCAGCAGCTGGCGCTGGGGCTGCTACCGGCGCTGGTGCAGCGGGTGCTGGCGCAGCAGGTGCTGGTTCTTCAACAACTGGAGTTGGAACTGGTGTTAATGCAACTGAATTTGTATCAACGACCGTATTAGCTGCAGCTTTATCAACAGTTGAAGAATTGTTATTTACCGGTGTTACAAAACCAGCTTGAGGTTGGTAGATAAGTCGATTTGGATCGTTTTGCTTATCTGTTGTTATGACTGGGTTAGTAAAAGTCAATAATTTTGTACTTAAGGTACTTGGCGTAAGCGTAGGTTCGGCCATTAACAAATTTGCTGCAATACCTGTGACAAATGGAGCGGCCATGGATGTACCAGACATTTTGGCGTAGAAGTTGTCACCAAAAACATTGGCTGAATTCTTTGGATATGCAGAGAAAATACTTTGGCCGGGTGCATACAGATCAGTACAGGCACCAAAATTGGAGTATCGGCTATCGCGTGAATCTGTGTCGGTAGATGCATTTACGGTTATGGTGCCGGGGGAGTTTGCGGGCGAATAAAAACAAGCGTCATCATTTGAATTTCCTGATGCCACAATCGGTTGCACTCCGTCAGCAATTAATCGAGTCATAGCATCGTCGATTACCGCGATTCGATTTGTTCGACTTGACGAACCTAAGCTGAAATTAGCGACTGCAGTACTGCCAGTGTGATTTGAGATTATCCAGTTAATTCCTGAAATAAGTGTTGAGGTATCACCAGCACCACTGCAGTTAAGAACTTTTACCGGCACTAGATTTGCATTTTTTAATACTCCAGTTGTATTGCCGCCGATAATGCCAGCAACATGTGTTCCGTGTCCTTGGCAATCATCTGCAGTGTTATCCGGTGAAGCAAAAGCCGAGAAACCAGTTAATACTCTAGAAACTCCATTGGTTTGAAATTCAGAGTGTGTTGCTCGAATTCCTGAATCCACAACATAAACAGTCGGGGTTGTTGAGTAGCTCGGATATTTATAGTTGCCATCAAGTGGAAGCGCTGACTGATCAATTCGATCAAGTCCCCAATTGAAGTTACCAGTCAAGGTTTGAGTAACCGTAGTGACAGACTTTGGATCAAATTCAGTGGAAATTGAAAACTCGTAGTTTGGTTCAGCAACTGCGACTTTTGAGCTACCGGTTAACTCCGCAGCAATTTTTTCAGCTTCGGTTACCGGAACTGGTTCGTTAAATTCAATTGTCCGATAGCCAAGACCAATGCTTTGCCCAACTTCTAGGTCGCGATTAGTTTCAATCTCATTTGAAGCAGTCGGATTCCCGCTTACATCAGTTGCCGGAACCCCTGGCTCGTACCGGACAATAATCGAGTCAACGTATTCAGTCGGCGTTGACTCTTGGGCAGCGGCTGGAGCAATTAGCGGAGAGGACATTAAAGCGGCAGAAAATGCCAAAACTACAAAACGGCGAACGCCACCTTGATTGCCCGAGAAATTACGCACTTAAAACCTAACGCTCACAATTGAATTCTTATTCCTCTCTTCAAATTTTACCTAAAATTTGCAGCGTTAATTTTTATTGGATTTTGGGGCATTTATTACCGACCCGCTGTAACTTTGCGTTATTAGTCATGACAATCTTGCTATTTAGCGGGAAGAGTTAAATCCTTTTTAGAAGTTGAGGGAAAATGCCAAAACCAATTTTGATTGATACCGATCCAGGTATTGATGACGCAGTCGCGATTGCATTAGCGCTTGCTGAACCCGACGTAGATGTGATTGGCATCACAACAGTTGGTGGAAATACTGGTTTAGCCAACACCACACGTAACGCACTCCGGTTACTTGAATTTCTCGGTCGCACTGACATCCCAGTCGCATCTGGCTTCGGCGAACCTTACAAACGTATTGCGAAAACTCCAGCTGCCGAAGGAGTGCACGGAAGCGATGGTTTAGGAGGCAGCGACTTACCTGATCCAGTAACTAAAGTTGCCTCTACTGATTCCACAAGTTTTCTCATCGAAAAAATAAAAGGAAGTTCGCAGCCAGTGACCTTGGTTGCGCTTGGTCCTCTTACTAACATCGCACATCTAGTCGATGCAGATCCAGACATAGTTAATTACATCGATCGATTTGTAATTATGGGCGGCGCTGCACGAACTGGAAATGTAACGCCAGTTGCAGAATTTAATATTTGGCATGATCCTGAGGCGGCCAAGCGAGTTTTTAATTCTGGACTTGAAGTTGTCATGGTTGGACTGGACGCAACCCATAGCGTTAAAACTTATGAGTACTTGTGGGACTGGTTAGGCTCTGCAGGCAATTTTGGTAGCGCTTTCAAACAAATGTTGGCGCACTACACCGATTTTTATTCCGCCTTTTATGGCGAGCGAATGACCCATCAACATGACGCACTCGCAGTTGCTGAGGCTATTTGGCCTGGAACTATGCAGTTGCAAACAGCTTTCACGGATGTGGAATGTGAAAGTTTGCTTACCGAAGGCATGACAGTTGTAGATGTAAGCATGCGCCAAGGTCAGAAGCCAAATTCGCAAGTTGCCTTGGGATTAGATGGTGACTTGTTTCACGATCGGCTGATGTCCGCGCTCCAGCGGCTAGCTAAAGCGATTGGCTAGAGCTAATTTCTAGTTGCACCTGGTTGCCACAACACGTCACCAATTTCTTTATTGGCAACTCGAGCCAGAATAAAAAGTAAGTCCGAGAGTCGATTTAAATATGTTGCGGCTAGTTGATTCATGCCACCGTGATACATATCGATTGCAGCCCAAGTACTGCGTTCTGCCCGGCGAACTACTGTTCTAGCTACGTGTAGGTGTGAAGCCTCAACTGTGCCACCAGGCAGAATAAATGAACGCAATGGCGCAAGTTCCTCATTGTATTTGTCGCAGGCTTCTTCAAGGCGAGTCACATACAGTTCGGTGACGCGAAGCGGTTCATGTTCAGGATTATCGATCACCGGAGTCGATAAGTCTGCACCAAGATCAAATAATTCATTTTGAATGCGGGTAAGTAATTCGACAACATCTTGGCGTAACTTACCGGCAGCAATCGCTAATCCAATCGCACTATTTGCTTCATCCACATCGGCATACGCACGTAGTCGAGGATCATTCTTTCCGGTACGACTCATGTCGCCAAGATTTGTTGTGCCATCATCGCCAGTGCGAGTGTAAATACGAGTTAGATTAACCATGCCTAAAGCCTAGGGGCAGTAGGCAATAACCGCGCAGTGAACTGGTATCAAAAACCAATTGGGCAAAGTTAATTCGAATAATTACTGCCTAATGTACCTATTTATTATTTAACGGTAATCTGCTTAGTCGTGGAAGTTTTTCGGATACAAGGTGGCACCAGACTTGCCGGTCAAGTTCGCATAACTGGAGCGAAAAATAGCAGTCTAAAGTTAATGGCTGTTGCGCTACTTGCCGCAGGAAAAACCACAATTCGTAGTGTGCCAAACATTTTGGATGTAACGATTATGGCGCAATTACTTCGTCGATTGGGTTGTGAAGTAACTTACGACGCGCAAACAGAAGTTGTTGAAATATCGGTTCCACAAGAAATTGAACATCGAGCAGATTATGACTTAGTTCGAAGAATGCGTGCATCGATCGCAGTCCTTGGCCCACTAGTTGCCAGAACGGGTCAAGCTGATGTTGCGTTACCTGGTGGAGATGCAATTGGTTCACGTGGCCTTGACATGCACATCGCAGGACTAGAGCGCATGGGTGCCAAAGTAACTAATGAACATGGATATTTAGTTGTAAGTGCACCAAGTTCCGGTTTGGTTGGAACGCAGGTTTATTTAGATTTTCCAAGCGTTGGTGCGACTGAAACTCTTTTGATGGCTGCTGTGCTGGCTAACGGCAAAACAGTTATAGATAATGCAGCACGCGAACCAGAAATTGTTGACATCTGCGAGATGTTAATCAAGATGGGTGCACAAATTGAGGGCGTCGGCTCTGCGTTGTTAACCGTGACTGGTGTGCATGAATTAAAACCAGTAGTTCATGACACTGTTCCAGATCGTATAGTTGCTGGTACCTGGGCAGTTGCTGCAGCGATTACCCAAGGTGACATCGAAGTTATTAATGCAAATCCCGAACACATCTCGTTGGCATTAGATAAGTTAGTCGCCGCTGGCGCACAAGTTTCACACACGACTGATGGCTTTAGAGTTCAAATGGACCGGCGACCAAAAGCGGTTGATATTGTCACACTTCCGTACCCAGGTTTCGCCACTGACTTACAGCCACAATTCATCGCGCTTAACGCTATTGCCGAAGGTCAGGCAATGGTTACTGAAAACCTATTTGAAGCCAGATTTAGATTTGTTCAAGAATTAAGTCGACTGGGCGCTGAAGTTAAGACGGATGGCCATCATGCATTGGTTCGTGGAAAAGCACAGTTGTCGGGCGCACCCGTTGAAGCCACTGACATTCGTGCTGGTGCTGGATTAGTTTTGGCGGGCTTAGTTGCAGATGGCGAAACTGTAGTTCATGCTATCGAACATATAGGTCGTGGTTATGTGAATTTCGAAACTGAACTAACAAGATTAGGTGCAAACATTATTCGCGAAAAAGTTTCGGATTTTGTTTAATTACTTCTTTAGCTTTCGATAAATCACTTGGCCAAACCATTAATTTTGGGCCATCTAAAGTGCTTGTTAAATTAGCCCGAAGCCCAGCATCAATAAGTAGTCGCCGATACATTTCGCCCTCAATTAGATTCTTCGGCGAGGCCACGGGAACCATTAAGCCATAATCTGTTTCGTGGCCAAGTTGCGCATTGCGTTCAACCAATGAATTTCTCCCCCCAAACGCCCAACGCAAAATCAAAATCAGAATGATAATTCCACCAAATGAAACAAGAGGTCCATACAGAAATGAGAATGCATTCCAACTTGGCATGTATCT
>JACCDX011459858.1_pt1 | contig 20727 bp, 32 predicted proteins | sample 7449681 | NCBI WGS metagenome assembly JACCDX01 (sample SAMN15323450, study PRJNA562643) | freshwater metagenome | isolation source: river surface water | place: USA:Blue River Watershed | collected 2017-08-18
ATTGTTAAGATCGATTTCTTTCCATTCAAGTTCTTTTACCTTTGCTTCATCTACAACTGGTCCAGAATTTGAATTCTGTGAAATAGAAGAAAGTATCATTTCTTCTATAAACGGAACAATTTTTTTACCTAACTGAGCAGGTTGTGGTAATTTTTCAGCTCTCATATAACTAAGAAGTTCGGCTTTCCAATCGATTGGTGAAAAAAGTTGTGGATTCGCTTCTACAATTTCTTTATCTATTGGAATTGATTCTGTCTTTAATTTGTATATATACTCTTCAATTATAGTACCTGATTTAATAAGAAAAATCTTCTTATCAGGTGATGTATATTGATAATCTGATAAAAGTTTGTGTTTAATTTTCATAAACTATATATTGTTTTTTAATATCTCTATTTATTTTACTACAAAGTGGTTGAAAGTTTGTATAATGATATAATTTTTTTATTTCATCTTTTGTTTTTGCTGATGATATTGGTATCTTGTGGTCTAAATCCCAGCCATAATTCAAATCACCATTATATAATCCATAATTATTCCAATTCATCCAATCTTCAAACATTGATTCTAAATATGATATAAAGAACTTATATGTACAACCTAGAATATTAATCATCTTGTCGTCTTTTTTATCATTTATTGAATTTAAACGCTTTTTCAAATTTACTTTGATATTGTGTCTTATTCTGAAGTTAATATCCTCTTTTAATCTTTGATTATATCTTTTATTTCTTTTTTTAAATAAACACTTTTTGCAAGTTCTGTAATTCTTGTAATATTCATCAACATTTTTAGTGGCTTTGCAAACTCTACATTCCTTTTCACTTACTACTGGTATCTTACTTCTAATAGAACATTTTCTACATCTATTATTAGGAACTTGTGTTGAATAAATAATTGTTTCATATTCACAATTACAATCAATACAATTGCTTTTTATTATTTTTTTATTTTTTTCCTTCCACTTTTTATTATTCTCAGCACTACAAGTTCTACAAGTTCTTTTCCACTTTGCAAATAAAGAAATTTCTTTTTCAGTATTACATACCTTACATACTTTTGTTTCCATATACTATATATAAAAAAAAATTCTACTATTTCAAAGAAATCTGGTTTATTTTAAGTATATTTGTTCTATGAGTAAGGAATATAATCAGATTGTAAACCTTTATAAGTTTAATATAAACTTCAGCAAATATGCTGACAATAATCTCATGGATATGAGTCCTGATTATGTTATTGAGAAGTATAATCACTGGATTGGATTTACCCCTACGGTTGAATATAATATGTACACTCCAGATGATATGATAAACTTTTTACATAAATATTGGAAAAGATGGAAAATATTTGATAAATATGACAAGGATGTAAAGAACATATTGATGTATCTTTATTCTACTCAAAGTCTACAAGCAATTGAAATGTTTTCTAAGTTCGAGCAATATATTGGACCAGTCACTATGATATCTGATGTTGCTAATAAAAGAGGACTACACGTTTTGACTGAAAAAGTTATGTTTGAAGTAATTGAAGGTAATTCAAAAAATTTAAAAGTTATTTTTAGAGAAATGAAATTAAGAACATTAGTATAATATGAAATACAGAGATAAAGGATTTCTTAAATATCAAGAAAAACAAAGAGACGGTAATTTTGATGATTACTGGTCTCAAAAAAGTGAAAGGCAAATTCGTAGAGAAAGAGAACATAGATTTTCAAATTTCTATAAAAGATTTTTAATTGGTAGAATTGATAAATTTTGGTGGAAAAATCTAAGAGATAGTGACAAAGAAAAAATTATGTCACTTTACTCACTACAATTAGATGCTATTTCAACTAAAGAAGATAGATGGTATTCAGATCCAGTATTTGAAACTTGGTCTGAGTGGTATGATTATATCAAATCAACTTTTGAAACAGATAGAATATCATTAAGAGAAGATAAATTAAAAATTCTAGGAATATAAACTATGAAAAAGGGTGATATATTAATTTGTAAAAAAACCATAAACAATATGATAGGTTGGCCTCTGTTTGAAAAGGGTAAAAAATACAAAGTTCTTTATGTTGATAATGAACAATCAGAGATTATGGTAGTACTAAATCATCGACTCTACGCTAACGAATACAACGAGTACCCGATTGAATGGGTTAATAAAAATTTTAAATATGCTTAAAAATAGATTAATAGAGATTGTAACAAATCTAATACATGTTACAAAATCTGGTATTTTGCAATGGGTAGAAGATAACCCCGAATCTAAATCAAGAGATTACAAAAGGAAAATGACATCAATTGGTGAAGATGGCACTAGATATGAGATAGAAATAAAATTTCATCTAAGAAACGACCAATGGCAAATTGATGATAGTCCACAACTTTGGATAAAAAGTGAGTCACTGCCTGATAATATGTTTTTAATAACAAACTACAAGTGTGATAATGAAATAAACAATCTTAGAGACGCTATATTAGAAAATTTCTGTCAAGATATGAATCCATCTATTAAAGATGTTGAGGATGCCTTAGGTAAAATTGCTAAAAGTATTAATATTTCCGAGTTCAGAGAAGGTAGACTTAATAAAATTTTAAATAAATAAAAATGAAAAACAGCTTTAAATTATTCGACTTTCAAGGAACTCCAGTCTACTTAAAATATTGGTTTCTAATTCTATTCCTTTTTCTTTCAGTGAAAATGGTTCTTGTAGCATTTGTAGCCGTGTTAGTACACGAAATGGCACACGCATGGGTTGCAAAGAAACTTGGCTACAATGTTCGTCAAATTTACTTAGACGTACTTCATGGTGCGGCTGAAATTGATTCAGGCTATCAAAATAATTATAAAGATACTATTAGAATTGTCGCGGCTGGACCACTTTCAAATGCTGTTTTAGCACTGTTAGCTTATTGTTTGCATTTATGTGGTGTTATTCCAGAAGCATTTTTATCATTCACTACTTTATTTATAGTTATAAATTTATTTTTATGTATATTTAATTTACTTCCAATTTTTCCACTTGATGGTGGTAGAATTACCAAAGCAATTCTTTTAAATCACTTCGGAAAGAAAGGACAACTTTATAGTGGTGTTGTTTCTATGACTTTTTCTATCTTACTTTTATTGTACTCATTATTTACTTTTGACTTAATTTTAATATTCTTTTCTGTTATTTTTATTTTTATCTCATACCATGAACTCAGTGGTAGAAATGAACTTAATCAAAACTAAAAATATAAATATCAAATAATCAAAAAAATGAATACAATTCCAGTTTCCAAAATCGAAGTATTAGAAGACTTTCCTGTTGTTGAACAATGGTTACAAAACATTAAAGAATATCTAAAGAAAGACATCAATGAAGATAAATTACAACTTTTTTACACATTTGGTTTTTTTGTACCAAAGGTAAGTGATAGAGAAGAAATGTACTTAAAAATGTATGAGGATTGTTCAACTTTGAAATATAACGATAGACTTAATTTCGAGATGTCAAAAGTTAGAGTTAGTTTAACTATCAAAATCGGGAATTTTATGATGTCGGACCGTTTACCTAAAGGAATTGTTCCACAAATAATTCAAGACATAGTTGCTGAAATTACTAAAGTAAAAATGATAGTTGAATCTGAGTATCATCAAGATAAAGAAATAATTGATTCAATTCCAGAGTTAAATAGAGATTTGGTTTCATTTGATACTATACGAGACTATGTTAAAGGTGATTTTAATGAAGAGTTAGAATTAGATTTAGATTCTATCTTAGATAAAATTTCCAGTGATGGTTTTGATTCATTATCTGATGAAGAAAAAGAATTTCTTGATAAGAAAAGTAAAGGTATTTAATGAATGTTAATCAGATATACCAAGGTGACTCACTTGAGTTACTAAAACAGTTACCAGACAACTCAGTTGATTTGGTAATCACGTCACCACCTTATGCTGACTTGAAAGTTTATATAGATAATCCTGGTATACTTGCTGATAATTATGTTGAATGGTTTTTACCAATCTGTAATGAAATCTGTAGAGTTATAAAACCAACCGGTTCATTCATTCTTAATATCAATGACAAGGTAGAAGGTGGATTTAGACACCCTTATGTTTTTGACCTTATTTCACAAATACATAAAAGAACTGAACTCAAAATGTTTGAAAGACTTTTCTGGAATAAAATGAAAAGTCTACCTAATAGAAGTAGATTTGGTGATCGTGTTGAGTATATTTTCTGGTTCGCTAAAGAAAAAGGTTTTAAATTTTACTTAGATGAAATGAGAACTGAGTATTCTGATAAGTCTATAAAAAGAATGACAAAGCCATTAAAGAAAAGGTTTGCCAGAACTGAAGGTGATGATAATTTAGAGTACAAAGATTGGTCGCCAAATCCAAAAGGTGCTTTACCGACAACACTGATAAATATATCATCTGAGTCTAAAAGAATAGCTGAAAGTCACGTTGCTGTTTATCCGGTTGAACTTGTTAAGTATTTTATAAAGGGTTCAACAAAAGAAGGTGATGTTGTTTTAGATCCTTTTATGGGAACTGGAACTACTGGAGTTGCTGCTAAACAATTAGGTAGAAATTACATTGGGTTTGATTTACAACAAGATTATATTAATGTTGCTAATAAAAGAATAGAAGAATGTTTATTGATACAACAAAAATAGAAAGAGGATTCTATGGTTCTGGTATAGAATTAGACCCATCTGAATTTGAAGGTGATTGGGACCATGTTTTTGCTCGACAAGGAACGAAAACCCATGTTTTACTAACTAAGTATAAAGTAAAAGATGAATATGGTAAAAATATGCCGATAAAAGACTGGGTGACTACCGTTGAATATAATAAAGAGTGGGGAACAAAACTTTATCGTGATGAGAAATTAAAAAAGTTAGGACTATGTTAAGAATATCTAAAAATACCAATAAGATTGTTTCGATACAAATGTCGACTAAACAAGAAGTACCAGAGAGTTATACACCACCTGAGATAGACAGTTTTGTTATTATACCTGGTGTTACTCAATACAATAATATTTATACTAAAGGAATTTGGCTAGTATTTGATAGTCACGATAGTTACATTGGAGTTCAATTCTCAAATGAAGCTGACTTAGAAAAATTCTTTATTCAATTAATGAGAGATATTAAACTTAATCAAATTACAAATCTAAGTATTGATACAAAAACTAATTAATATGAGTGGAAGTTTATTGCAAAAGAACAGTTTTTAGAAAAAACAATAACTTTTACCCTGTTAATGGTAAAAGTTATGGTGAAGAGTATGTTGAATGGAAAAGAGGTAAATTCTACAAATTTAGAGTGCCTAAAGACTATGAAAAAGGAGATAAAACACAAATGTTTCCAGGTATATACTACTACATAGAAACAGAAAGAGAATCTTTCTGGTCACCGATAAAAGAAAAAGAATTCAGAAAACACTTTATGGATGTTGATGAATTAAGAAATGAAAAAATAAATGAAATACTGAAATGATTGTCGAATACGAAAACTTTCTTACACCAAACGAGTGTCAATCATTGATTGGATTTGGCGAGTCTTCTAATTTAATACCTGGTACAACTGGTGGTACAAAAGCCGGATATAGAAAAGCAAAAGTAAACTGGTTAGAAGAGAATGAAATAGTTAAAAAAATTAAAACCGGTGTTGCTCAATTATCTGGTGTAGATGTAGAGAAACAAGAAAGACTTCATTTTGTAAGATATGTAGAAGGTGGTGAATACAAAGAACACACGGATGGTGAGTTTCGTCAAAAGACGGCATTGGTTTATTTAAATACTGGCTTCAGAGGTGGTGAAACTGTATTTCCAAAATTAAATAGAACAATCAAACCAGAGATTGGTAAGTTAGTCATTTGGGATAATATTGATGAAAATGGTAAAGAAGACCCTATGAGTTTTCACGCTGGTTTACCAGTTGAAGTAGGAACAAAGTATATTGCAGTAATTTGGATTAAAAAATAATGTTATGAAAAAATATTTATCAGATAGTGAAATAATGAATTGGAATAACAGGTTGGATGGAACTTCATATTTTGTGATGCCGAGATATCACACACATCATTCATTTCCTATGATAGTCTTTAAACAGACAGTAAGAAAAGGATTAGGTTCGTTTGGAATAGATCCACAAGAAGAAGTGTTTACACTAGACCCACACATGAATTTTAACTTTTCTTTTTCGGTTGCTAAAAACAGAGTAGATAATTTCTTTCATATTTTTAACAAATGGTTCTCAAGTGAAATAGAAACAAAAACATTATTTCAAGATAACAAAAATCAAGAGCATATTAAAGACATTCATGTTTCTGAATCAATTATCAAATCAAAGACAGAAACTGAACATAAAATTAAAGAAAAAGAATACACTAAATTTACTTATGAATTTCAAGGTAAATTATCTTCAATCATGGCTTATGTTATGTTCTTAGAAGATACGATTGAGATATTTTCTAAAATTTGGGGGTATGATGAAGACGGCGGTGAACACTTACTAACCAAGTTTACAATTGGTGATATTGTAAGTAGAGTAAAAGATCAATCAGAAGACTATCTTGTTTTAGATATTATCGCGGAGAAGAATTATAATGAATTCATACTTAATTATGAGATTTGTAAAATGATGACTAAAGGACAAATAATTAAATATGATAAAGCTGAAGTTGTTAGAGAATCTGATATCACATATTCCAGAAATAATAGAATTGATGATATTTTGAATTAATTATTTGTTTATTCATTATTTCTGTTTATATTTGTAATATGGAGAAATGGAACAATACTTTTTATTCTGACTTCTTAAAAGAAGAAAGATTAAATTGTTATTGGTTTTGGTTCAAAGGTAAGATAACAAGAACAAGAGATAAACACACCAGTGATATTTATGAACAAAAATTATCAGGAACTTTAGAGTGGAATGGAGTTAGATTAAAAAATGGATTTAATCATTGTTTTGGTATATTGGAAGATAAATTAAAAAAATATATGGATTTAAAAGAACAACCTCAATCATTTGAAGAATTTCAAAAAAACATAAAAAGGATATCTGACATAGTGGAAAAATCAGCTGGTGATGTTGATAAAATGATATCTCTTGCTAAAACACAAGCCAATCGAATAACTAATGAAGGCAAAGCAATTAATAGAGCAATTGCTGCTAAGAAAATGAAACATGAAGAAATCTTCGAAGTTTTTTTTCAAAGAGCATATGAATTAGGTTCTGTTTCTAAACAAGATTACAGACAATATAAATTAGAAAAACTTGGTCTGTGATTGTCAAGTCAAAATTTCTTTGTAAAGGAACTACAAAAATATCAAGTGGTAAATCCAGTGGATTATTTGATACGGATTTAGTAACTTTTGAAAAGGGAAAGTGGTATGATGGTGAATATGAAACCTGGTCTTGGGAAGATGGTTATAAATTGAATGGAGGCTGGAAAAAATACTGGGTTGTAAATGAACAAGGTGAAAAACAAGAAGTTCAAAGAGCCTGGTTTAAGATAATGTTTGAATGTGATATTCAAAATCTAAGACAAGAAAAAATAAATCAAATTATAAAAACCGATGAAAATGAATGAGTTTATAGAATTTTCTAACTTTATGTTAATAAATTTTTGGTGGGTAATATTACCTGTTTGTGCTGTTGTAGGAACAATTTTATTCTTTGCGACCGAGTCCTTTTTTAATAATGAAACTATTAATAAAACCTTTATCAATAGTGGTATTAAGTGGGACAAATATGGAAATCCTATAATTGACGAAACAGAATAAGATAAAAAAATATGGAAACAAAAAAATTAAAAGTATCAAACGAGTTTGTTGATATCTTCAAAAACTTTAATGTTATAAATAAAGTTGAAGAAATGAAATCTCTTTCTAAAAAAGAGCTATATTTATTATTGACTCTTTGTTTAGATAAACATGATGATGAACAACCAACTGTTGTTTATAACTTTCAACCGTTTAGAGATGAAGTTATGGAGTTATTTGAAATACAAGACGACAAAGAAACTCTTAATCCGGTGTTACAAGAGCTAATTGAAGAAAGTGGTGACAAATACATTGAAACTGATAATATTGTTGATGTGAATGGAAATCAACTTCCAGAGCCTTTAACTAAAGAAGAAGTTAGAGACGTAAAAATTAATATCATTAATAGTGATATTTAAAAATAATTTACTAAATTTGTAAAAAAATAATTATGCAAGAAGATATTCAAAATTCAGAAATGGAAGTAAGAACTGAGCCACTCATTGGTGAATTTAAACCTAAAAGAAAATTCCTAAACTTTGTTTCAGCAGTTAACGGAGCTCGTGTTCGTTTTATTCGTGACGTTGCTTTTCTCAAAGGTGAAAAGTTATCCGGTGTATTAGAAGGAGCAATTTTTAAAATCACTATTTGTGATGAAGGTACAATTAACATTGAAGAACAAGAAGGAACTAATCTTTCTGATAAAGCCATGATTCAGCGATTACTCAATGAAATTGATGAAATGGATGTCACTGGTTATGCTCAGAAATTTGTTGTTGGTGGTTTAGAGTTCGCTGATGTCAAAGGTGACCGTTGTTACTTAGAAGTTGAACATCAAAAACCAATTGATAAATTAAAATCTCTTTTTGATGAAGAAGATAAAGTAGAAGTGTCTGACAAAGGTCTTTCATTATTAGACCAGTTATTTTCTGATGAAGAAGAGTTTGATGAAGATCACTCACTTTCAGAAGTTATGAATAATATGTTGGATGACCTATCTCAAGAAGATGTGAAAACAATTGTTGAAGCAAATGAAAATACAACAGAGCCAACTGAAAAATTAAAAGTAGCCGCTGAGAGTTATATGGAACAACAATTCCGTAAAATGAATGAAGCAAAGATTATGGAGTTGGAATATCGTATTGAAGAAACTCAAAAAGAAATCATTCGTTATAAAAACGATGCTAAAAATGCTGAACAAAAAGCCGAAGAGAAAAAAGAAGCTCTTGGTGTATTAGAAACTCGACTTGAAACAATGAAACCAGCTGATGAGCCAAACGGCTATGTATTCTTTGTATCTGAAGAAATGAAAGATATGGAAGAGTTGGATGAAACAGAGGCTAAAGTAGCGGCTAAGATTGCAGACATCATGAAGTTAAAAACTGATGTTTTAATTAAGATGCTTACTGATGGCTACTACAAAATCAAAATTGCCAAGGCAGATGATATCGCAAACCAAGACTTTCAGTTAGAAAAAGAAGTATATCAAAAGATTGCTACTTTAGACATCGATGGTAAGATGAAACTTACTGAAGAAGGATTTGAATACCGTGGTAAATTGAACTGGCATCAACTTGTTTCTAAGATGATTAAATCTGGATTTGCTCAAGATGAAGAATTTGATAAGTTGTGTAAATCTAATTCTTATGAAAGTCATGAAGAGACAGAAAAGGACCTTGGAAACGGTATGATTGCCACATCTGATGAAGGATTTGTTGATATGGGTAACGGTGTCTTTGGTATTCCACCAAGTGACTCTGTATCTGAAACCACAGTTTCTACAAAGTCAACTTCAACTGAGATTAAATCAATAGAAGTTAGAACCTACAACAAAGAAACTACATTAGTAGTTGTAGGTACAATTGACCACAATGATAATCGTGATGTTGAGATTACTGATGATTACACTGGATTTGGAGTGATTGTTGGTGATAAAATGGTGAAATCATCTTATGAGTCTGATGGATTTATCTCAATTATGACTTTACCAGAGTTTAAGAAGTGGCAAGCCGCTTACCCAGATGTTTTAACTGATGGCGGTGGAGTAGATTCATTTTTACTACCTAACTTCAAAGGAACTATTGGTGTGACTGCTATGGTTGATGATGAATTTACATCTGGTTTTGACTTGAGTGATTATATTCAACACCAAGATGGAATGGACGAGGCTGAAGTATTCTTAACACTTCCAGAAGGAACTCAGATTATCAAGATGGATGACTATCATCAAGTACCAGTAGCTGCTATGAGGGATATTAAGATTGATAAAATTGTTGAATAATGGGATTTACAAGATACTGGACATTTAATCAGTTAGATAAAGAGAAGTTCAAGGACTTCTCTTTTATTTGTGAGACCCTTATAGATGGCATGGGTGTTCCACTTGATGATATTGTAGTGAGTGAAACTCAGGTTAGATTTAACGGAGTTGATGATGATGCACATGAAACTTTTGACTTCAAAGTTGATAAAATGGGTTTTAATTTTTGTAAAACAATTGTTAAGCCATATGATGAAGTAGTCTGTGGATGTTTGTATGTTGCTAAATTAGTATTTGGTGATGATATAAAAATTAATCAAGATTGTGATCCATCTGATGATGAAGATATTATTTTAAAAGTAAAATCTTTATTAAGAGAAAAAAAGCTTAATCTTATTCTAGAAAAATCTTTGTCAAATTAAATTAAATACTTATATTTGTAAAAAATACTAAAACATGATAATTAAGAACATTCACGAAAAATTACTCAACGGTATTCAGACGATGTTGATTGATACTAAAATCAACCTTCCTTACTACGGTGAGTTCAACCTACATGTTTCTTTTCATGAGCAAGATTCTATTGGAACTTGTGCGGTAAATGTTACCTCAAAAGGTATGAACTTTTACTACTCACCTAAGTTTCTTGAGAATATGTCTCAGAAAGAAGTCAACTTTATTACTCTTCACGAGGATTTCCACTTACTTTTCAACCACCCTCGTAGAACAATAACTGGTCAATACGACCACAAATTGTCAAATATCGCTCAAGATATGATTATCAATCACGTTATCTGGGAAGATATTCCACATGCTTTTGTTGAAATTCCAAAGTCTGCAGATGGTAAGAATATGGCTCTTTTCGTTCCTAAAGAATACAAAGGAAAACTTATCTTTGAAGAACTTTATGAGTGGTTAAAAGATGAAAAAGAGAAGTGGCAAAAAGAACAAAAGCAAAACTCTCAATGTCAATCTTGTAACGGTTCAGGTAAGAGTGATGGTCAAGGAAAAGGTCAAGAAAAAAGTGAAGGCGATGGTCAGGGTCAAGAAAAAAATGATGGTCAAGGCCAAGAAAAAGGCGATGGTCAAGGAAAAGGCGAGTCTTGTCCAGATTGTCAAGGTACTGGTAATGAAGGTGCAAAAGATTCTTCTGGAAAACCATCTTACGGACCTTACGGTAAGAACCCATCTAAAGATGGCGAGTCTTTAGATACTTGGTCTAAAGAACAAATCTTCCAAGATATGGAAAATGGTTCTGGTGAATATCTTGACAAACACATCGGTGATGATGTTCCAGAAGAATTGAGAGACGCAATGGTTAAAGACGTTATGGAGCGACTTGAGGCTCGTGGTCTTTCTGCTGGTAATGTTGAACAAACATTGAACAAACTTCGTAAGAAACGTAAAGACTATCTTCGTGAAATCAAAAGAGCGGTTTCTAATATGATTTTTGGAACTGTTAAAGAAAGAACAATTGTTAAACCTAACCGTAAAGGTATCTCTGGTTTAAAAGGTGCTCGTAAGGTGAAAACTAAGATTAATGTTGGACTCGATACTTCTGGTTCAATGGGTGGTCAAGGAACATTTGAGAGAGTTCTTTCTTATGTTTATCGAAATGATATTGAAATCAATTTCATGGAAAGTGACACTCAAGTAAACTGGGTTGAGAATATCAAAAGTAAAAGACAACTTGAAAGTATTCCGATTAAAGGATTAGGAGGAACTTGCTTACAACCAATGATTGACTACATTGTAGAACATCACAACGATTGTAACAGTGTCTTATTGACTGATGGTTACACCGACACTCTAGACTTTTCAAGAGTAAAAGGTAAAGTTTTGATTATCTCAGTTGGCGTTAAGTGTCCGATTTCAAGAACAAATGGTAAGGTGAAACAAATTACCATTGAGGGAAATGAAAAGTAAAAAAAAGTCTCAGAGAAATCTGAGACTTTTTTATTTTTAGTCAAAATTATTTAATATATAGTCATATGAAGTTACACAAATATGACGAATTTATAACTGAGTCTCATTTACACCTATTGTTAGAAGCCAATGTTGATTTTACAAAAGATTTTATCGGTATTTTAAAGAAAATAGATTCTCCGATTGCTAAAAGTCTAATCGATATAGAAGGAAAAGAAGTTGACATCAATCAAAACTATATTGATATTAACAAAGAAAAAACTGATACACTTTTTTTCAAACCAGATGATAAAGTTGGAAAAACTGCTAGAATTGTAAGTCAAAACGGAATTTATCCACAAATAACATATCAACTTAGTAAAATTGAAGGAAGTGGAGTTGATAAAGAAGCAGTAGAAACAGAATTTGTAGTTCCAGAAAACGACACAGTTGGTCAAGTTGTGAAAATATATACTCTACCGGAGATAGGGTCACTTCTTCCTGAATATAAACCTAATTTTGAATATTCTTTTATAACTGGGAATCCTTTAGTTATTTTTCAATGGGTAAAAAATGGTAAAAAACACCAAGTACTTATAAATAAAGGTTCCGTAAATGATGGACCAAGTGCTGTTCGTAGTAGTGAGGTTTCTGTTGGTCGTTTTGTTAGAGCACTTCTTACTAAATCAGGTGTTAAATTTAAAGATACTGAAATTGAAGATTTCGTTTATAAATATAGAGCTGAGGTTGAAAAGTTAAAAAATGTTTTAACAGAAAGATTTAAGGTTGTAAAAGGAGATGATATTAGAAAGTATTATCATAGAAGTAAATATGAATCTGAAAGTGGTGAACTAGGTAACTCTTGTATGCGTTATGACAGATGCCAGAGATATTTGAGTATTTATACAGATAATAGTCAAGCATCTCTTTTATTATTAATGTCTGAAACTGAAGAAGATAAAATTGTAGGTAGAGCTTTACTTTGGGAAATGGAACCTTATGAGGTATCAACTAAAGTAATGGATAGAATTTATACTATCAGAACTGCTGACCAACAATTGTTCAAAGATTGGGCAAAAGAAAATGGCTATTGGTTCAAAGAAAGACAAGATATGTCAGAATTTACTTATTTTGTTTTTAGAGATAAAGAAACTGGTGAAATAATTGAAAAAAGACAAGGTGAGTTCTCTGTTAAATTAGATAATAAAGGTGAATATTCGTCTTATCCTTATATGGACTCTTTTAAATATTATGATATAGTCAGAGGTATTCTTCATAATTCAGCTAATTTTGATTACGATTACGAACTTACTGACACAGAAGGTGGAAACGGATCTTGTTCTGAGTGTGGTGGCAATGGTAGAGTTGACTGTGATAATTGTGATGGTGATGGTAACAGAGAGTGCTATGAGTGCGATGGTAGAGGAAGTGTTGATTGTGATGACTGTGATGGTGAGGGTGAAGAAGAATGTCATGTTTGTGATGGCGCAGGTGATTTAGCATGTTCTAATTGTGATGGTGATGGTGAATCAGATTGCGATGATTGTGGCGGAGTTGGTGAAATAGACGGAGAAGAGTGTGGAAACTGCTCTGGAAGTGGAAAACAAGAATGCTCAGACTGTGATGGTGATGGTAGAAAAGATTGTCACAAATGTGACGGTGATGGTAAGCTTGATTGTCGAAACTGTGATGGTGATGGTAATGTAGAATGTGGTGACTGTGATGGTGAAGGAGAAAGAGAATGTGGATACTGTGATGGAGAAGGTCGAGCAGATTGTCCAGAGTGTAGTTAGAACTCAGGTCCTCTGAAAACTGCGTTAGGATCTAAATAAAATCCAAAAACTAATTTGTGAGCTTTGAATGTATTCTCTGGTCTAACAGGTAGATTAACATTACCAAACTGCCAATTATCAGTAAATTTTATTCCTTTTATCTTATCAAAGTCCTCAAAATACATATAATTCCAATTACTATTAATATAGATATAGTTTGGAATTAAATTATAATTATCATAAAGATAATCTTTCAACATTTCATAAGCTTCTTGTGTTTCCAAAATATTGTATTCTTGTCTGTCTGTTGTATTGAACTCTATTGAAAGTGAATTACTGGTTCTTGATTTTGTGTACTTATCAATTTCTCTTGAATGTAGAACTTTCTGGCCGCCAGTTTTATCATCATTAAATAAATTCCAATCAATTACAACAGATGAACCAGTTTTAATGTCAATATCAAGTCCCTCTAATCCCATTTGTTTAAAATCAATAAGTAGACTATCTAATTCTTGTAAATCAATTTTAGATTCTAAACTTTCAAATATTTTGAAATTCTTAAGATACTTCATAAACTATATATAAAAATCCTATATCATATAAGTATGATTGCGATTTGTTCGATGGTAAGAAAGCCGGTTAATTTTGATATTTGGGTAGACTATCACTTTAGTTTAGGTGTAGATTATATCTTTCTCAGAGTTGAAGATACACCAGAACTTGCTCAAATAATTGATAGGTATGAAAATGTCTTTGCAATTTTTGATGATAGTTCTTCTAAAAGAAATAATTACTGGTCACAAATGAACAGACAAAAAAAATTGATACAACATCATTTGCCAAAAATACAAAGTTTGAAAATTGATTGGTTGTTTCATATAGACTCTGATGAACTAATTTGTTCAGTTCTTAATTTAAAAGAACTACTTAGTAATGTTTCTAAAGATTACGATGTGGTAAAAATACAAAATTATGAAGCTGTTTATGATAGAGATAATTTAGAAAATCCTTTTTATCAAACAAACAAATTCAGAGTATTGAATAAATTAGCCTATAGCAATGGTAAGAGTGCCGCAAGAGTTAGTACAATAAAAATGATGGAACAAACTTCTCCTATTGGAGATGTTTTTTGTCCACACGGGTTTGAAGGAAAAGTTGAGAATCTTAATGTGAAAGATATTGTAATTTTACACTTTGAATCACCAACATTTGAAAGTTGGTATGAAAAATTTAGTAATGATTGTGATATAGATGAGATATCATTTGAAAAGATACCTTTTGATTTCTATAAAAAATCCATAGAGATAATAAGGTCCGGTGATATCAAATTAGCAAGAGATTTCTATAACAAAATGAAAGTAAATGTAAGTGAACCAGTTTTTAAACTTTACTGGACACCACAATTAGAACATAAAAATGTGAATTGGTCAAAATAATTTACTATATTTGTAGTAACTAAATATAATATGAAAGTTTTATTCTTAGATCATGATGGTGTAATTTGTCTATCTGCTCAGTGGGGTGGTAGATATAAAAAGAAAGGTTACGATAGTAACCCTGCTACTCCATTGGATATAAGAATGGATAGTTTTGATAAAAAAGCAGTTGATGTTTTAAATAAAATTATTGATATCACCGGTTGTGAATTAGTTATTTCATCTGATTGGAAACGATGGGGAACTATTGAACAAATGCGAGATATGTTTATAACTCGTGGTATTAAACCGCCAATTTCCTATACTCCGGATTTAAAAGACTTTGATAATGATATGTTTCATAAACTATATGCTTGTAATGATTTTGAAGCAATTCGTATTTTAGAAATCAATAAATATTTGAAAGACCATCCTGAAGTAACACATTGGGTTGCTGTTGATGATATGGATTTAGGTGAAAAAATTGGACCAATATCCGGTAATTCAAATGGTGGATTAAAAAACTTTGTTATCACAAAAAAACCTCATAATGAAGGTATCAAACAATGTGGTGTCAAAGAAAAACTAATCAAATTCTTAAATGATTAATCTGTTAGAGTTTTCGATGAATCATGAGTTCAAGCATGCTTGGAATCTTTCTGCTCGCACTTGTTATCATATAATTGATAATCTAACAGATTGTATGGTTCTGTATAAGTATAAACTATCAGATCCTTATATCTTTACTAAGTATGGTTCTAACGATCCTGAAAGAATTAACTTTGAGAAACTTGTTGGTAATAGTCTTTTTCTTTTTCACTTAGATGTTTATAAAAATAAAACTGAAAGATTAAAAGACCTTATTGATTGGTCAATTGAAAATGAAATTGATATTTACATCCCGTGGTCTGATCCAAAAACTGACCATTGGTTTCAAGAAGATGATAAACATAGAAATACGATAAAAGAAATTATAGATAAGTATGATTATGCTTATTATGATTTTAGTGATATTAAATATAATAATGATTTTGAATTGCAAAAAAGTATAATTGAGAGAACAAAGCCAATTTTAAGAGATATTAGATTAAGAAATTTATTAGATTAGAATTCTATTTTCTCAACATCGTTTAAGTCGATTTGATACTCTTTTCCATCAATATCAACTGTTATTAAACCATCTTCATCTATGTCCACCGGTGTGATTGGCTTCTTTGGATCGTTATTTGGATAATTCTTGACTATGGTTGCATAAATAACTCCTCTTTTCTTGATACAATCAATTATATCATCCATTGTGATAAGAGTTCCTTCTTCATTATTTTGCTTAAAATCTTCAAATAATTTAATCCATTTCATGAAATTATATATTAAAATTAGTATTCATAAAAAACAATTATGATTTATACTCTATAATATTATATTTTTATTTATTCACAAAAAACCAATTATTATTTATGACAAAACTTAAATTTTTATTCTTAACACTTTTAAGTGTTATTTCTTTATCAGTGTTTTCACAAACACAAGTTTATACAACTCAAACATCCGGTCCAAACATTTGTGATGGAACCGCAGTGTTAGACACAACGAACATTAACATGACTTCCATTTATTGGCAAGGTATGGGTATGATTATCAATCAAGGTAGTTATATGATTGGTAACCTTTGCCCAGGCACATATATGGTTACATTTGTTATGAACGGAACATCTACAACATTAACATTCAATATCACTACAGGTTCATTTAATCCTTGTCTTAACTTTACTGGATTTACAACACCAACTAATTCAGTTGATTCTTTATCTTGTGATGGTATTATAACATCAACCGTGACTGGAGGAACATCACCATATACTTATCTATGGAGTAATGCATCAACAACTCAAACAATTAGTAACTTATGTCCAGGTTCATATTGTTGTTATGTAACAGATGCTAATGGATGTAATTTAACCTTATGTGATACAATTGGAGTCCAATCACCAAACAACGGAGATACATTAATTATTAACGCAGCAAACATGTGTAATAATCCTATTGGCACCCTGAGTTCGACATTAGAAGATTGTAACTTAAATTACAACTCAATTGACAGTGCGTTTATTTCAAGTATCACAGTATCACAAAACCCTTTAGACAGTGTAATGGTTACATGGACATTAGTAGACACAAACGGAGTATGGGTATTTCCACAATATCAAGTATATACAATTGTTCCAAGTACAGGATGTTATAACTTCCAATTAATCGTATATTGTTCACAAAAATCTATGAACTACAAAACTATTATTGCTAACGCAACTTGGTATATGGATAATGTGAGTATTACAGAATTATCTATGAACCAACGTAAGTTGATTAAGGTAATTGATATGATGGGAAGAACTACTGAGTTAACACCAAATAAATTACTTATTATGTGTTACGATGATGGTAGCACTGAAAAGGTTATGATAACTGAATAAGAAATAAAAAAACCCAGTCTAAATTGACTGGGTTTTTTGTTTAAGGTCGTGAAGGATAAATACCTTGTAAAGCAATAAATGTTTCCATATAAGGTTTGCCTTCATAGATATCACCAACTTGAATATCCAATATATTACCATTAGCATCTTTTGGTCTTAAATCTGGTAGTGCAAAATTTGTCACACCGTCACCACCAAAGGTCGTTCCTAATAAAGTGAATAATGCTTCATACTCACTAATTGATAATAACTGTCCGTGACAGTAAGCCCAATAAGCAGGGCAAAATCTATATGGGAATTGTGCTAATTCCCCAACGAATACTTCATCCATAATATAATTTTATTTTTTAGTCTCTTGAAGGATAAATACCTTGTAAAGCTATAAATGATTCAATAAAAACTTTACCTTCATGAATATCTCCAACTTCAAGTTGAATAACATTCCCATTAGCGTCTTTCGGTCTTAAATCTGGCAAGGCAAAGGTTGTTCTACCATCACCACCATAAGTTGTGCCTAATAGTGAGAATAAGGCTTGATTTGATTGAATGGGCATCATTTGCCCATGGCAATATGCCCAGCCTTTAGGAGCATAAGAGTAAGGAAACTGACAAACTTCCCCGATAAATGGATCTAACATAATTTATTTTTTATTTTTATATATCTAATTTTTTTGTTCTATTTGATTTTTAAGTTGAATTATTTAATATATAAAAAGTATGAAATATATAAAAAAATTCAACGAAGAACTAGATTCGAGAACTTACAGAAATGCTGCTGGTAAATTAGATTATTATAATAAGACAAGTAGAGCTTCTAAATTATTAGACTTTGCTGATGAAAGAGATTTTGGTTTCTTTAATATGAATTGGGGAAATGCAAATAATGCTTTAATAGCAGATAAAATGAGTTTTACACAACCAACTCTTAAAGGTATTTACTATTGTGATGCAGGAAAAGTAAAACAAGAAAATAATTCTTTAGGCTACGGTAAAAACGCCGAAATGATGGCAGAAGAGTTAGTTGAAAATTGGAAAAATGGAAATTCAGGACTTTGTATTACTTATGAGTTTTCACTTAAGGCTACAAGAGAAACTTTAAATAATCTAAGAAAAAAAGGCAGTGTTTCAAACTTCACCTACTCGGCTACTAGTCAAAACCCAACAATGGTGATTCCTTTTCTTTTAGAATTAACTTTAAGTGAATGGTATGGTGGGGTTGTAGAATGGGATGAAGATGCTAGATATGATGCTGAACAAGCAGGTGAAGAATTTACACCAAGCACAATTGCTTCTCTTTATGAATGGACAAGAACGAGTAATATTTATTTACAACAACCTGAAAGTGGTAGATTTGGAGTTTTCAGCGATAGAAAGTCAGCAATTAAATTTAAGAATTGGTTGATAAAAAATCAATTAGAAGATAAAATTAAAGACTCAATAATGAACGTGTTAAGAATTGTTGGAGGAACTTCTGATAATATTGAGGATGCGATTGATGAATTTACAAAAATTAGTATTCAAGGTCTTTACGATGATGAGATACTAGGAGGTGGTGCAAATTTAAAAAATAGATGGTTTAATAAACAATTATAAAATAGAAATGAAGTATTTAAAAAAGTTTAACGAAGAATTAAGACCACAGACTTATCTGTCTGCTGCTAGAAAACTTGATAAATTGGGACATCATGATAGAGCAAATGCCTTAAAAGACTGGGCTCGTGAGATGGAAACAAAAGAAGAAATGATTAAATGGAAAGATTTAATTCAAGACTATGCTCAATTTGGAACATTTAAGATGACTATAAAAAATCCAGAAACTGGAGAAACACTAACTGGTGATTTTCATTTAGATATTAGTTTTGATGAGTTAGCATTTGGTGATGAACCAGAAAATGGTATTTGTTTTTTCATAGGTTTAATTCCAACTTCTGAAGATTTAATCCATCAGTATATGGAATTGTGTCCAGATTATGATTTTGGAAATGGTTTCTTCTGGGGTAAGATATTTAATTTAGAATACAAATTATCAGATACTGTTACATTTACTAAATGGAATATGTGGGATTATGATGATGAAATGAATGGTAAAGTTGCTTTTGCTGACAGAGGTTCTGCTAACAGATTTAAGAATCTACTTATTCAAATATTTACTAATTCAGAATTAGGATATCCTTCTGGTTATACGGATGCTGATGATTTATATGAAAAACTAACAAATTGCATTTTAGCTGAGAATTCATTTTCTTCTGAATACGGATTTAAATTAGAAGATGCTGCAAACTATATTAGAACTATATCTCCAAATTTATTATACTCAGCATTATGAAATACTTAAAAAATATGAATACACATGAAACACTTAAAGAAATATGAAACATTCAGTCCATATGATAATGAGCCTCTAACTAGAAGTGAAGAAATCTTTGGGAAACAAACAAGATTAGAAAGACAATTTTCTGATATTGTAGTAGACGGTTTATCTAGTGATGATCTTGATATTGCTTACTATTGGTCATCATTTGATGCACTTATTGGAAATATAGAAGGTATTTGTGATGAAACATCTTTTAAGGAATTACAACATAGAGTTGTTGAAGGTGAAAACCCAACTGAGGTTATGAATGATATTTGCTCAAGAGTTGAACAAAACGATGAGATTAAAAGATTATTAAAAATATTAAACTCATTTTAATGAAATACTTAAAAAGATATAATGAAGAACTAAAAGCCTCTACTTATAAAAGTGCCGCTACTAAACTGACTCAAATCGGTCATAAAAGAAGAGGTGCCCAAATGTTAGATTTTGCTACTCAAAGAGAGAAAGAAGAAGAAAGAATGAGACTTCAAGAAACCAGAGACGAACTAAGCAGGTTTGAACCGTTTAATCTTATTATTAAAGGAAATGAAGAAAAAAGTGGTAATTTTTATATCTTACCAAATGCTGAAATAGAATGGTTCAAAGACATGATTTATGATTGGGTAGATGATAAAATGAGTTATATTTGTTCTCTTCCATTTGAATTTGGTATTATGATGGCGGATGAAGAAACTGAAGAAACATTCAAAGACTGGAATTGGGTTCCAGAGCAATGGAATGGCGTTTCTTATCCAAATAGAATGTATTTAGGAACTACTTATG
>JACCDX011022647.1_pt1 | contig 20726 bp, 21 predicted proteins | sample 7449681 | NCBI WGS metagenome assembly JACCDX01 (sample SAMN15323450, study PRJNA562643) | freshwater metagenome | isolation source: river surface water | place: USA:Blue River Watershed | collected 2017-08-18
CACCGATGTGACCAACGCCAGCCGCACACTTCTTATGAACCTTGAAACGCTGCAGTGGGATAACCAATTGCTAGAGCAATTTGAAATTCCACGACCTGTGCTTCCAGAGATTAAATCTTCCTCTGAAATCTATGCCACAACGGATCCACATGGTCCGCTTGGTAGCGCTGTACCTATCGCTGGAATTCTCGGCGATCAACATGCAGCAATGGTGGGTCAAGCTTGTTTTAATCGTGGAGATTCGAAGACAACGTATGGCACTGGAAATTTTGCGCTTCTCAATACAGGAACAGAGATTGTTCACTCTCAGAATGGTCTTCTGACCACGGTCTGCTACAAATTCGGCAATCAGCCTGCCATGTATGCACTCGAAGGATCGGTTGCAGTAACGGGCTCTGCGACTCAATGGTTGCGTGATCAGCTGGGGATTATTAAGAGCGCATCTGAGACAGAAGAACTTGCATCCACTGTTGAAGATACTGCAGGGGTTTATTTTGTTCCTGCATTCTCTGGGCTCTTCGCACCATATTGGAGATCAGATGCGCGGGGAGTAATTGTCGGACTTACTCGGGCGGCAACAAAGGCACATTTGGCACGAGCAGCCCTTGAGGCAATTTGTTATCAGACTCGCGATGTGATGGATGCAATGTCTGCAGATAGCGGCGTACCTTTGAAATTGATGCGTGTTGACGGCGGCATAACTGCAAACTCTTTATGTATGCAGATGCAAGCAGACATTATGGGCGTTGAAATTATCCGTCCATTGATTACGGAAACGACAGCACTTGGTGCAGCCTATGCCGCGGGTCTAGCAGTTGGCTTTTGGCGTGACACCGATGAACTTGCCGAGCAGTGGAAGGAATCTCGTCGCTGGAAGCCAAACTCTACAGAAAAGCAACGTAGCGATGGATACGCTGGTTGGAAGCGCGCAATCGAGTGCACTTAAAAGGCGCAGTTTATTCTCGATGAGGATATTCTCTATCTGTGAACGCCCTTCGAAGCATCCCTCGATCTGCTGGTAATTCCTGGCGAAGTCAGAGCCGTGCCGAGAAATTACTTCGCACATTTCTCTCACTCACGTGGATCTATGCAGGTTGGCATAAGGCCAGTGATTCTGGATTTCTCACTGCAGGTGAACCAACATTTATTGGTGAGACTCTCTCCGGAAATGCATCAAATTCACCAATAGCATCAATTCTTGAACGTCTGCTGGAATACCCAACAGAAGTAGGAGCTTTCATCATCTTCTCCGAGTTTGCAATTGGAATCGCAACTCTGCTTTATGTTGCTCCAGTAACTGCAGCTTTCGGTGGCTTCTTGATGTCGATTGTTCTATGGCTATCAGGAACTTTCTCTATCTCCCCATATTTTCTTGCCAGCAATACTGCTTACGCAATTTTATGGTTAACCTACCTGCTCCTCATGATTGGAAATAGAAGAATGCCAGCAACAAATTTTCAACGCCGAAATGTAATCCGAACATCAATCGTTGCAGGACTTGCAGTTGTCGCATCCCTTGCTGGTCGCAGCGTTGCATCATCGACTTCGCTTAAGAGCGCTGGCACTCCTGGTAAGAAGATCGTGAGGCTCGCCAAGCTTCCTGTCGGCAAGAGTTTTAACTTTATTCACTCTGCTCAAGGCGTTCCTTCGGTACTCTTTAGAACAAAGACCGGCGTCTTTGCGTACTCAGCAATCTGTACTCACCAGGGATGCACCGTTACATACAAATCATCGAGCAAGAAGTTGGTCTGCCCATGTCATGGTGCGCAATTTGATCCGTTCTCTAATGGAGCTGTAACTACTGGGCCTGCCGAGACACCTCTCGCCAAGGTTTCAGTCAAGGTCAGTGGTGGTTGGGTAGTCGAATCTTAAAAATCCTCTGAAGTTATTTACAGAGAAAACTCAGGAAAGTAAGTGAGGATGGGGTTATGAGAAACAAGAGAGTTTTAGTCGCGTTCATCGTCGGGGCGGTAGCCGCAGGGTCGATTACTTCCGTTGCAAATACTCAACCTGCTAGCGTCGTTAAGGCATGTGCCGACAATAGGACGCAAGCTCTCTTTATCTCGCCCAACGGAACGTGTTCTTCTTCCAGAACTCTTGTTGAAATCGGCGGAAACGCGATGAATACAAAAGCAATTTCATCTCTTGTAACGCCCTCTGTAGTCTCAATTTCGGTGAACGCACCTTCAGGAAGCGGAACCGGATCTGGGTCCATTTACCGATCTTCAGGCTCTTCAAGTTTTATCATTACAAATAATCACGTGATTGAAAATGCTGCATCATCTGGAACTATAAAAGTCGAATTAACAAACGGCCAACAGTATGTTGCGAGAATATTGGGTCGAGATCCAGGATATGACTTAGCTGTTCTACGCATTCCAATCGGTAATTTGCCAAGTATTACTCTCGGTGACTCTTCCAAAGTCAGTGTCGGAGATCCAGTGCTGGCGATTGGCTCGCCTCTTGGCCTTGCGAGTACCGTCACTAGTGGAATTGTCTCAGCGCTTAATAGGCCCGTTTCTACTGGAACGGCGGATGCTCAGTCTTACGTAAATGCGATTCAAACGGATGCAGCAATTAATCCTGGAAACTCTGGTGGTGCACTCGTTGATGCATCAGGACGTTTGATTGGCGTTAACTCTGCAATTGCAACGCTTTCATCTGGGGGAACTTCCGGAAGTATCGGACTCGGCTTCTCTATTCCGATTAATGAAGCAAAGCGCGTCATCGAAGAAATTATTTCAACAGGCAAGTCAACCCGTCCGGTTCTCGGAGTTATTTTTGATAATTCTTATACCGGCATCGGTGCAAAGATTATTCAACTCAGCGCCAACGAAGGTGCAAGCAAAGCGGGTATCCCAGTCAACTCAGTTATCCGAAGCATCGATGGAGTAAATACTGTAAATACGGAAGCTGCAATCGTAAGAATTCGTTCTTATGCACCGGGAACCGTGGTCAACGTTCTTGTAGATCTGCCTACCGGTGGCTCAAAGACTTTCAAGGTCACACTCGGTTCGGCGCCATCGCTCTAACCCAGTACATTTGCACCATGGCACTCTACAAATTGCAGGTCTCACTTCCAGATCGCCCAGGTTCACTTGGAATGCTCGCATCAGCAATCGGTTCTGCAGGTGCAGATATTCGAGAGCTTCAGGTGATTAAGAGTGAAGATGGAACTGGATTCGATGAGATTACAGTTGCAGTGCCCGGAACAAATACCGATGATCTTGTTGAAATTCTCAACTCAATCGGTGGCGTATCCGTTCTCTCTATTGAAGCTTTGAGCTAAGCAGGGCGCTGGCACCTGCACTTGGCAGCGATGTAAAGAAGCGTGGCTTCTTAAATCCTTCTTTTGAAAACGCTTCAGTAATAGCTGAGCGAGCTCTATCAAGATCCTCAACGCGAAGAAGTGCAATCGCGCTGCCACCAAATCCACCACCGACCATGCGCGAACCTAAAGCTCCTGCGCTGTGTGCTGCCTCAACTGCAATATCAAGTTCAGGGCACGAAACAGCATAGTCATCACGCAGTGAGTTATGTGACTGGTTGATCAACGCTCCGACTTCTTTGAAGTCTCCGTTCTTAAGTGCTTGGACAGTTGATAGAACTCGAGATATTTCAGAAACTGCATGGCGTGCGCGAATGAATTCAACTTCGGTCAACTTATCTTTACCGGCCAGCAACTCTTCCAGAGTTAGATCGCGCATCGACTTAACTCCTAGCTTTGATGCCGCTGATTCACACGCTGCACGACGTTCGGCATAACCACCATCGACAAGCGCGTGATGCGCCTGGGTGTCGATGATGAGAAGTTCAAGACCTGCATCAGCAACGCTGAAGGGGATTGATTCAGTTGATAGATCACGGCAATCAAGTAAAAGTGCAGAGCCAGCTTTGCCCATTATTGAGACAGATTGATCCATGATGCCACACGGCATTCCAACGTAATCATTTTCAGCACGTTGTGTTGCACGAGCTAGCTCTTTATCACTGAGGCCAAGACCGAGAAGTGCATTGAGCCCAACAGCGACTGCACACTCGAGGGCGGCAGATGAAGAGAGCCCGGCGCCTGCAGGAACATTTCCATCAACGAGAATATTGAGACCTTCGGTTACACCTAGAGACCAGATGACGCCAAGAACATACTTCTCCCAATCACCTTTGCTACCTGGTTTTACATCTGAAATTGAGATTGAGAAGATGTTATTTCTACGTTGATGCGATGAGATCCGAACTAACCCATCTGAACTACGAGAGATTGCTGCATGCGTACGGTTCGCGATAGCAAAGGGGAGTACATAGCCTTCGCTGTAATCGATGTGCTCGCCGATTAAATTTACTCGACCGGGCGCTTCGGAAGTTACCTCTGGAAGGTGACCGAAGAGAGTTTGGAATTCATGAGAGATGGATGACATGAATTTAGAGCTTCACATCTTTCAACTGCTGCGCTGATTGCTCTGGTTTCATATCCATAATAAATGCGCCCATCGCAGATTCTGAACCTGCGAGGTACTTTAACTTTCCAGGTGCGCGGCGCACGCTGGTGATCTGCCAGTGAAGTCTCAACAAATCGCGGCCTTCACGAACCGGTGCTTGATGCCATGCTGCGATGTAAGCCATATCAATTCCAAAGACGCCATCTAAACGCTGCATAACTTCAATAGCAATCGATGGGAATGAATCGCATGCAGCGGGTGCAAGCGCCGCAAGATCAGGAACGGGTTGAAGAGGCGTTACGTGAATCTCAAATGGATAGCGTGATGCGTACGGGGTATAGGAAACCCAATGCTCATTACGTGCAATGATGCGGACACCATCACGAAGTTCTCGCGCAACTACATCATCAAAGAGAACTCGACCGGTCTTCTGATGGTGTGCCTTAGCTACTTCAAGCATCTTTGATACGCGGGGTGGAAGGTATGAATACGCATAAATCTGTCCGTGAGGATGGGCGAGCGTTACGCCAATTTCTTCGCCACGGTTTTCAAAGGGAGCGATATGTTCAATAAATGGCTCTTGCGAGAGTTCGCGTGTGCGATCTCTCCAGGCTTCAAGAAGTGTGCGAACTCGTTGCGGAGAAAGTGATTTAAATGCGCCGCCATGATCGGCTGTAAAGCAGATAACTTCGCACTTACCTGCCGCAACACCCTCATCGGTATCTGATCCAACTAAGTCAGGTAATGCGAAATCACCACTTGGTGGTCGAAGCGAAGGAGAGCGGTTATCAAAGACAACAACTTCGAAATCGCTTTCAGGAATCTCGGTAAGCAAATCACCAGTAGTTGGACAGAGCGGGCAGAGCTCTTTCGGTGGCAAGAAGATTCGACCTTGGCGGTGCGCTGCCATCGCAACCCACTCATTGACTAGTGGATCAAGGCGAAGTTCGCCGATTCCTGGTTGCTCTTCTTCTGGGCGCTGATCTTTAACTGTGCGACTTTGATGTGCGGTGTCGTAATAACGAATGGTTCGCCCGTCATTCATGGTGCGGCTTGTACGAGTTACACCCGCAGATAGTTCAAGAATCTCATCCATGATGGTCCTACTCTATCGCCAGAGCGCTATTTATAAGAGTTTAATTCTTAATCTGATTGCGACAGCTATCAAAGACAGGCTTCGGCGCAGGCTTCTTCGTCGGCTTAGGTGTCGGCGTAGGGCCCTGCTCGACGGTAAAGGTAACTGGAGCGAAGATACTGCTGTGTGTGCCAGATGCATCCTTAAACTCAACATTGCCTAGCCATGATCCAGCAGGAATTCCAGATACAGCAATCTTCCATCGGCCACTCGTTTCGCGGCTGACGAATTGAGTAATTGTTGGAGCATCCAAGTTTGATGGCGCAAATTTAAATTGAACAGATCCTGTTACAACGGAAGAGCTATCTGGTCGTGTTACATCTACAGCGATGACGACCTTCTTATTGGTTGTACTTGCCGAAACAGATGAGACGGTAATTGTTGTTGTTTCACCTACCGGCATTTCATCATGTGGATCAGGAACCCAGGTGCCGGTGAGCAAGCTCTGGAACTTATCGAGACCTCCGCTGAATACATTGAGATCAAGTCGTGATCCCGGTACTCCGTACTTTGGTGCAATTCCACATGATGTGTATTGCCAGACAGTCCAATTGGCAGAACATTGCGCAGTTGTCCAGGAATGAACATAGCAACCAGCCGATTTAACATTTGGCTTCGCACCAGGTTTAGCGGGATCAATTGTGTACTGCGCAATCCATAGCGGGTACTTCGATAACTCTTTATCGCGCTTTAGCGCATTCTCTAGAAAGTGAGGAGATGAATAAATAAGTGGTGTGCGCCCTGTCTTCTCCTTGAAGAAACTTAAGAAGGTTTTCGCCCAAAGTGTTGCATGCGTTCTCTTTGCCGTCTTGATACAGCTATTTGAAGAAGACCATTGAATGCAGTTGTTCTCTAAATCCAGAGCATAAGGAAGATCGAGAGCATTAAATCCACCCAGGGATCCAACTCGCCATATTGCTTTCTGCGCCTGCGCTCGAGCGTCACGTTGAATTTCTGCCTTAGTCGTTACATTCGGCAGAAGTGCATAGTGATAGAAGCCGGTATAAATTCCCGCTTCTTGCGCACCCGTGCGATCTTGCTTGAGGTACTTAACGGCCATGCGATCGGATTCATCGCGAGTGTCGGATGCCTTAATCATCACAAAGTCGATTCCAGCTTTGCGCATCTTCTTAAAGTTGATCGGCTTATCGTCCGGGTGCTGCCATCTACTGATGTCAGCGCCATGAATCTTGCCTGCTGGCCCTGCAATCTTGAGGTCTACAGCGCTGGCCGGAGCTACCTGAAATGAGCTGATAAAGAAAGCAAATGCGATGAGCTGAGATGACTTTGAGACTGTAAATCTGTGATTCATTTTTCTACAATCACTACTGACTCTTGATAGATATCAAAGAAGGCGCTCTGCAATAAAGATCTATGGCGCAAGCGCGCCTCTTGATAGTCATGGCCCGTTGCGAGCTTGTTGCTATCGCTGAAGTCGAGTGTGAGTCTGCCATTTTCAAAGGATTCAAGGCGGGCATCAAAGTAGGCAATCCAAACAACTCGATCGCGCTGTTCTACGAGGTCTAACAGCTCATTCCAGCGAGCTCTTATCTTTGCGAGCGTGAGCGTTGAAGACATGTGCCGACTTTACAGCAATTACATCAGTGGCGAGGAGCCCCTAGCCATTTGAAGTACTCGCCGGCGAGTGCAACTCTTAAGTTTCTACGCCTATCAGGAACAATCGAGAGGTGTTGTGCGATTCTTGCCACAATCTGCTCAACAGATTTCTCTGAAACATAACGCACCTTCGCGATCTCAGAATTACTAAGTCCTTGCGCAACAAGTCGCAAGGTTTCAATCTGGGTATCTGTGAGCCCGGTCAAGATGGTGATAAATGATTCCTCGGGCACGAGTTTATGAAAGTTGATCCACTTCATGGATGATCCGTCACTCGCTGATCCGAGTGACTCATTTAATGCATAAGTTATTACTGAGAGATCAGAGATACTGCGCTTGAGGATAATTCTGCTTCCGGTCGGAATATTCTTTTCAAGGAGTCCAAAGAGTCGTAAATCGGGGCAAGAAGTAGTGATCACAATTCCAAGAGCTGGATCAACTTTTCGTAATCTTTGCAGAAGACCGATAGCTTCTTCACCCGAGAATTGCAGGTCAATGAGCACTGCTTCTGGCTGAAGAGAACGAAAGAGATTTTCGGCAATCAGCATGTTTGATGCTTCGCCAACGACATTAATGCTGTGTAGGCGCAGCGAAGCTGCCATCGTTGCTAATTCAAATGAATCATCATTGATAAGCAGTACACGTGAAGTTTGCGCTGCCTTTGAAAGCATATGAAAGGGTAGGTCTAACAATGTATTTTACAAATGGGGGAATCCCTAGTGAGTTATTTTATTAACTTGCGAATGACTTCTTGGATGTGAAGTGTTATCTGGGATGCAGAAATCGGTGCGCCATTCGACGCAAGTAGTGCTGCTTGATTATGAATGAAAGCACCTGTTGCAGCAACATACGCTAAACGTTCTTTTGAATTAAGAATCTCGATGTAATTAGTTGCAACTAGCGCTCCGATAATCCCAGCAAGTACATCGCCAGTTCCAGCTGTCGCAAGATAAGGAGTCGCAGTTGGTAGAGAAATCAGAAGATCTCCCTGTGCCACCACAGTTTTTGAGCCCTTCAGTAAGACTGTGATATTGAATTGTTCAGAACACTTCTTCGCCCATGTTGCAGGATCTGATTCGATGACTTCAGCGCTGACGGCGATGCCGTTCTGTGCAAATAAACGCGAAAGTTCTCCTGCATGCGGGGTAATCAATGTTGGTTGTTCAAGCTTTCCAGCAAGATGCAGTGCGCCGGCATCGAGAACTGTTGGAACTGTCTGTCGCTTAAGTAGCGTGAACCAGCGGTGACGTAGAAAAGTAGTGAGATCGCTGTACTTCTTATGGTGAATTCCAGAGCCGGCAAGCCATGCAGTAACCGGTCCTGGTTGAACAACCGTTTCGGGGGATTGATGCAGAACTAAATGTGCAAGCCCTGAAGAACTATGAAAACGTGCCATACCAAGGCCTGTAGCAAGGGCTGCCGAAGTTGTAAGTACTGCAGCTCCAGGATACTGAGCAGAACCGGTAATGAGTCCTAGAACTCCGCGAGAGTACTTGTGATCAAGGTCGCTTGGAATAACGATGCAACGTGCAGCATCCTTTGAACTCCATACTTTTTGCGACTTCATATAAACAGTCTACGCCTCGAATTTATATCCCAAACCACGAATGGTCTGGATTAACTGAGGATTGGCTGGGTCTTCTTCAATCTTTGAGCGCAAACGCTTGATGTGAACATCGAGAGTTTTGGTATCACCGTAGTAATCGCCACCCCAAACACGATCAATGAGTTGTCCGCGAGTAAGCACTCTGCCTGCATTTCGCATCAAGAATTCCAGTAACTCAAATTCTTTAAGCGGAAGGTTGATGAGAGTCCCATTCACTGTTACTTGGTGGCGCTCTACATCCATGCGAATATTTCCAGCTACTTGAATTGCAGAGTTTGAGTCAGCATCCATGCTCTCAGTGGTACCGCGTCGAAGCACCGCCTTGATTCTGGCTACTAATTCTCTCGAAGAGTATGGCTTTGTTACATAATCATCGGCTCCGAGTTCGAGTCCAACGACCTTATCTACCTCGGAATCCTTTGCAGTTAACATAATGATTGGCACCATCGATGTTGCTCTGATTGCTCGACAGACATCAATGCCAGAGACTTCAGGGATCATGAGATCAAGGAGCACTAAGTCGTACGCGCTTGCTTTAAAGAGTTCGAGGGCTGCGCGGCCGTTCTCAGCAACATCTGTCTCGAATCCCTCCTTACCAAGCAAGAATGAGATTGCTTCTGAGAAAGATGATTCATCTTCGACTATAAGAATCTTTGTCATGTTCAGATGCCTCCATTAGGTGAGTAAATCGGTAAGCGAAGTGCGAAGGAAGACCCAACATTGGGCGAACTCCACACTTTAATCTCGCCACCATGCTTTGAAGCTACGTGCTTCACAATAGAGAGTCCAAGTCCCGTGCCACCTGTTTCGCGGGAACGAGCCGGGTCAACGCGATAGAAGCGTTCGAAAATTCGGTCAAGTTCTCCTTCGGGAATTCCAATGCCTTGATCGGTTACAACGATCTCAATGATGTCATCAGCAATCGAAGATGAGATTGAGACATTTGTATTATTTGGTGAGTAATTGATTGCGTTCTCAAGGAGATTGTGAATCGCCATTATCAACTGATCGCCATCACCCAAAACTATGACATCAGGTATTTGATCAATGCCGACCGAGATACCTTTTGCTTCAGATGTGGTTTTCACAAGATCCACTGCATCTCTAATCAATTCCCCTACCTTATTCTCAGTTGCAATTTGCAGAGGGTCAGAATCCTGCAAACGAGAGAGATTGATGATCTCCTGAACAAGATCGGTAAGTCGCTTTGCTTCAATCTGCATGCGGCTTGCGAATTTCACCACTGATGTTGGGTCATCAGATGCCGATAAGACAGCTTCACTGAGGAGAGATAAAGCGCCAATAGGCGTCTTTAGCTCATGAGAAATATTGGCTACAAAATCTCTGCGAACTTCATGAACACGCTCTGCTTCGCTTTCATCACTGAGAAGAACGACAATATTGTCGATATCCGCAAGATAAATTGCACGCACTGTTAACTCTCGAAGTCCTTCGCCAATTGGACCACGAGGAATTTCAATCTTGCCGGTATGTGTTTGCTGTGTACGTCGTACAACTCGAATTAAAGCCACAAGTTCAGGACTAGTAATTCTGTTATCTTTCAAGAGATTAAGCGTCTCGATTCCTTCTGTTGAGAATCGAACAACTTCGCCTGGGGCGACTAGAAGGGCATCTTGATCTAACTGTGAAAGAACATTGAAAAATACGGGTGAGATTTCGGTGGACTCTTTCTTTTCTTCACGACCGAACCTCATGGGGCAAGCCTAACGGGGAAGATGGACAGTTAACCTTCCGTTAACCGACGCGCATTGCTTTATTCATAGATTGCGCCTAAATTCCGCATATGGCACTCATTCGTTCAGTCTTTCAAGAAGAGCTCGATGGCGTATCTCAGTCACTTGTTGATCTCTCCAATATGGTCTCAAATTCAATTCACAAAGCGACCCATGCTCTTATTGATTTAGACCTGAAGTTGGCTGAAGAAGTTATATCCGAGGATGAGAAGGTCGACACATATCAGCACGATCTCGATTCACATATCATCGACATCATTGCTCGCCAGCAACCTGTAGCGACCGATCTTCGTGCACTTGTTACGGCACTTCGCATGAGCGCAGACCTTGAGCGTATGGGAGATCTAGCCCATCACATTGCAAAGATCACTCGACTTCGTCATCCAGCTGCTGCAGTTCCAGCTGAACTCAAAGATCTAGTCCACCACATGGGCACAGTCGCCGAGAACATCTCTAGAAAGATTGCCGTTGTTATCGATACTCGCGATACCGAGATGGCGCTACAGGTTGAACGAGATGACGATGAGATGGATAAGTTACATCGTCAGCTTCTCGGTTCCATTACAAATGCGACCTGGACTCACGGAGTCGAATCGGCAATCGATTTGACGCTTCTCGGTCGATATTACGAGCGCTTTGCCGATCACGCCGTATCTGTTTCACGCCGTATCTACTTCTTAGTGACAGGTACTTTCGCGTCATAACGACCCTCTTTCGCATATCTCGTTAAACTTCGAGAATGCGATTAGGTGTTTTAGATGTTGGTTCAAACACCATCCATCTCCAGGTTATTGATGGCCATCTTGGTGGCCCACCTATTCCAAACTCTTCACATAAATCAGTCATTCGCCTAACCGAGTATCTCGATGAATCCGGTGCGATTACCGATCTTGGAATAAGCAAAATCACGGAAGCAATTCAAGGAAATCTCAAAGATGCATCCCATTTGGATATCGATGAGTTACTTGCCTTTGCAACATCGGCAATCCGCGAAGCAGTTAATTCAAATGAAGTTCTTCAACATGTTAATCGCGAATGCGGCATCGATCTGCAAGTTCTAAGTGGAGAAGAAGAGGCGCGTTTTACATTCTTAGCTGCTCGCAGATGGCTTGGTTGGTCTGCAGGAGATTTACTTGTGCTCGATATTGGTGGCGGTTCACTTGAAATTGCACGAGGCGCTGAAGAGAATCCAACCTTTAAGAGCTCGATGCAGTTAGGTGCCGGCAGATTAACTCGCAAATTTCTTAAGGGGGATCCGTTTACATCGAAATCTCTTGAGGCACTGGAAGAATTTCTTGAGGATGCAATTGCTCCTTTAGCGCAATCCCTATCAACTTTTGAGAAGAGTATTGCAACAGGAACAAGTAAGACTTTTAGAACGCTCGCAAAGATTGCTAATACAAATTATCCAAAGACGGGTCCTCATCTGACTTTAGAGGCGCTTGATCAGATAGTTCCTGCTCTTCAAAAACTCGATGTCAAGGGCAGAAGAGAGTTGCAATCTGTATCGGCAGAACGCGCGCCGCAGATTGTCGCTGGCGCGATGGTTGCAAGGCAGTTAATGCGCACCCTGGAGTTGGAAGCGATTCGCATCTGCCCTTGGGCGCTGCGTGAAGGAATTGTGCTTCACCGCCTCGACTGGATTGAACGCTAAGAGATAGCTAGAAAATCTAGTCCCACGATTTCTCCGCGGACTCGGTGCACAATCCAGGCATCTCCTGGTTCGAGCTTAATCAAATCCTTATTCTTCAACTTTGTATTGAGAATCCCACGTACCATCGTTGGAATCACTGGGTTATGGCTGCAGATCAAAATGTTCTTCTCATCTTGCTTTACTGCATTGGCAAAGGAGATAGCTCGCTCCGGGTCATTTACGAAGGCTTCTTCATTTAAGTTTGGAATCTGTGTAATCGAAAGCCCGCGTGATTGACCTAGCGGAGTCACAGTTTGTACACACCTGGTGTAATCGGAGCTATAGATCTCATCAATAGCAAAGGGTTGCAGATGTTGAATTAATTGCTCAGATTGCTGAAGTCCACGCTCATCTAATGTGCGCTTGGAATCATCGCCATCCCAATCGCCTCGTTCGAGAGCTTTTGTATGCCTGAGAATAATTAAAGTGTCTGTACGGGGTTCCAGACTTAGAAAGTTTTCAATGATTGTTCTATCAGACTCATGAGTTGCAAGTGAATGCGCCTCATCTGGATTCAGCCATTTGATCTCATCGACCTCCTCATTGACAACGAACTGTTCAGAGTTGTAAGTAGCTCTGGCTGACCAGTACTTCACACGCTTAAGTCCGGCAGGTTCCTTATACTCAACGCTTCCTAATTCGCGACCGAATGTAGGTGTAATCCCTGTCTCTTCGATTACTTCGCGGAAAGCGCAGAGCAGTGAAGTTTCACCTTCTTCAAGCTTTCCCTTTGGAAGGGACCAATCGTCATATCGTGGTCGATGGATGAGGGCGATTTCAATCTTCAGCTCTGAATTCTCACGCCAGAGGAGTGCGCCCGCAGCTCTGATCACGAACGGTTATGGCGATCTACGAAGTGATCTTGGAAGTTAACTAGTGGTTTTCCATCAACATCTGAAGTTTTGCGAACCCAAGTGTTCTCACCATCTAGATGCCACGTTGAGTAGTCATCAGAGACAGAGTCATCAAGGATTCCCTTGAGTCGAGTCTTGTGTTTATCGGAGTCGATTCGCACCAAAGCTTCAACGCGACGATCTAGATTTCTATGCATCATATCTGCACTGCCAATGAAGTAATCATCAGCACCATTATTCATAAAGTAGTAAATACGTGAGTGTTCTAGGAAGCGTCCCAGGATTGATCTAACTTTAATATTTTCACGGCGCGCATCGTTATTGAGTCTTATTGAGCAGATACCTCGAACAACAATTTCAATCTTTACGCCGGCGTCTGCAGCCTCATAGAGCGAATCGATAATCTCTTCATCAAGGAGCGAATTCAACTTGAGGCGAATCCAGGCAGGCTTTCCATCGAGATGATTTCGAGTCTCGCCCTTAATCTTGCCAATCAAACTCTTGCGCATACTGTGGGGTGCAACAAGGATTCTTGAGTAATCATGCTTTGTTGAATACCCAGAGAGCTCGTTAAAGAGTCTAGATAAATCATCACCCAAAACTGGATCAGCGCTCAGTATTCCAAGATCGTCGTAGAAGCGCGCAGTCTTCGGGTTGTAATTACCTGTACCAACGTGACAGTAACGGCGAAGAACCTCGCCTTCATCGCGTACAACGAGCGATAACTTCGCGTGAGTCTTCAATCCCATAAGGCCATAAACGACATGCACGCCTACTTCTTCAAGCTTTCGGGCCCATCGCACATTGGCCATCTCATCAAAGCGTGCACGAATTTCAATGACGGCAAGTACCTGCTTACCAGCCTCAGCGGACTCAATAAGGGCCTCAACAATCGGTGAATCACCTGATGTTCTATACAAGGTCTGCTTAATCGCCAATACATGTGGGTCGCGAGCAGCGTTCTCAAGGAATTGCACAACCGATGTCGTAAAGGATTGATATGGATGGTGCAGAAGAACCTCGCCCTTGCGAATGGCTGCGAAGAAAGAGTCGGTCGATTCAGGATCGACATCACGTAACTCTGCCGCAGTTTCACTTCTAAATGGCTTGTACTTCAGATGAGGAAAATCAAGGTCTGCAATCTGATTAAGACTACGCAGATCTAGGGGAGAGTCGTACTTCACGACATCAATCGGTTCAATCTGAAGCTCATCCATGAGTTCGTTGAGTACTTCGTGATGAATGACCTTATCTACCTCAAGGCGAACAGGAGGACCGAAGCGTCTGCGCGTAAGTTCCTTCTCCATACTTTCAAGGATGTCATCTGTTTCATCTTCATCAAGATCGAGATCTTGATTTCGGGTGACGCGGAAGAAGAAGTGATCCTTTAGCGTGACGCCTGGGAAGAGTTCAGAGAGATGTTCTGCAATCAGCTCATCGATAAGGACAAATCTAAATTTTGAGGTATCTGATGTTCTGATAAATCGAGGCAGATTTGAGGGTACCTTCACTCGCGCAAAGCTAATATCTTGATCTTCGCTAGATTCAATATTTATTCCGACGTTGAGTGATAAACCAGAGATATACGGGAACGGATGCGATGGATCTACGACCAGCGGTGTGAGAACTGGAAAGATTCGCTCGTTGTAATACTCCTTCAGATTGTCACGCTCTGCTTGGCTCAGCTCATTAATTTTGAGAAATTCAATTCCATGCTCGCGAAGTTCGGGAATGATTTCATCTCGGAAGCGATCTGCCTGAATATTGACAAGTTCCTGGGTGCGCTCGAGCACAATTCGAAGAAGTTCTTTCGGAGTAAATCCCGCACTATTCGGAGTTGTGACCCCGCGATCAATCTTTGCCTTAATTGAAGCCACGCGAACCATAAAGAATTCATCTAAGTTAGAAGAGAAGATCGCCATAAATCGAACACGCTCGAGAAGAGGAATTGTCGGATCTTGAGTCAGTTCGAGAACGCGAGTATCGAAGTCGAGCCAGGTTAATTCACGATCCTGGTAGTTCGATGCGCTCTCTTTCACAGGATAAGAATGGCTTAGTTAGGTAAATAACAGGTAATCGCTAGATGAACGCCAAGTCAGGCGGGTTCTAGGCTCAATTGAAGTAAACCAGAGCCGTATGATTTCCGCATGTCTTCGCCTTTTGAGAGGTTTCACTCGTGACTGCAATAAGAACAGTTGATTACCACACAGCTGGAGAACCTTTTCGAATCGTCGAGAACCCACCTGTAGAGATTCTGGGAGATACCGTCGCAAATCGTCGCGTCTACGCGATATCAAATCCAGAAGTTGATGGATTAAGAAAACTTCTCTGCTTCGAACCACGTGGGCATGCAGATATGTATGGATGTTTCATAACGCCGCCAGATGATGATGGTGCAGATTTTGGGGTTCTCTTCTGGCATAAAGATGGATTCTCAACCGCATGTGGCCACGGAACAATTGCGCTCGGTGTGTGGGCTATTGAATCCGGAAAAGTAGCGATTGATCCAAGCGGAACAACTGATGTGGTTATCGATGTTCCATCGGGACGAGTCACTGCTCGAGTGCATACAGATGGCTCGGTAATTCAAAGTGTGGATTTCATCAATGTTGCAAGTTATCACATGCATAGCGACATCAACCTTGAAACATCCCTTGGAATTCTCAGCGTTGATGTCTCATTCGGTGGAGCAATCTATGCTCAACTAGATATCTCACAGATCTCACTTTCTGTAACTCCCGAGTTTTATTCGCAGATCATCGCTATCGGCCGCGAAATTAAGTGGGCGCTCAATGAAACCGAGTACGCGAAGCATCCAAGCGATCCTCGCCTCAGTGGGATTTACGGAACCATTGTTTATGAAGGCTTAGCGCGAGGCGCTGATGGGCTATTGCACCAAAGAAATGCAACGATATTTGCAGATGGTGAAGTAGACCGCTCTCCATGTGGTTCCGGTACTTGTGCACGCTTAGCAACCCTTGTTGAGAAGAAGCAATTGCAGCTTGGTGAAATTCTCAAGCACGATTCAATTGTTGATTCCCAGTTTCTAGGAGTCGCTCGAGAATTTGTGACAGTAGATGGGAAGAAGGCGATTTTGCCTCAAGTCACAGGCATGGCTTACAAAACAGGAGAATCCAGTTTTAGCGTCGATCCACGTGATCCACTGTCTCCAGGATTTGTGCTTCGATGAATCCAAAGTTCATCTCTGCCGAAGAGATTTCTCAATCCTTCTCATTTCTGGCAGGTGTCAAAGCAATCGAAGCTGCGTTGTTGAATGGAGTCGATCCATCGGCAGATCTTCCTCGTTCGATTCTGCCAATCGATAAGGGCGAAATGCTTGTCATGCCCGCTTCATCTGCCCACGGCTCTGGAATAAAAGTTCTTACTATTGCGCCCAACAACGCTCATCTCAACGCTCCTCGCATTCAAGGCCTCTATCTCCTCTTTGATAGAGAGAATCTCTCTGTTTCTTCAATTCTTGATGGCGCTGCGCTTACTACATATCGAACTCCCGCAGTCTCTGTTGCTGCGATTAGACAAGCCTTGGATTTATCCGAGAATGATCTTTCAATAGTTGTTTTTGGCTCCGGCCCGCAAGCTATCTCGCATATTCAGACACTTACTGAAGTTGTATCTTCACCTGCGCACATATCGAGCGTTGCATTCATCGCTCGAGATATACAGAAGGCAAAACAGCAGATTCCTGACTCTGCAAAACTTGGCCTTACTCCTGATTGCAAAGTTCAAATCCTAGGCGTTGATTCAGCTGAGGTTACGGAACTTCTCAAGTCAGCCGATCTCGTTATCGCGGCGACGACATCAAGAACCCCACTCTTTGACTCGACTCTTCTCAAAGATTCGGTGATAGTTATTGCTGTCGGATCTCACGAACCAAGCGTTCGAGAAATCGATTCCAAGCTGCTCGCTCGAGCCCAGGTTGTTGTAGAAACTCGCGCAAGTGCGCTCCGCGAAGCAGGAGATGTCATCATGGCTATCAACGAGGGAGCGCTTCAGCAAAATGTGTTGATAGATATGGCCGATGTTGTCTGCGGACGAGTGAAGTTAGAGAGAACTAGGCCTATCTTTTTTAAGAGTTCAGGAATGTCTTGGGAGGATTTAGCCATCGCTCGTGCGGTTGAGGAGATCTTCAACTAGTTAATGTCCATCTCCACAATGGTGAGGCGGGTCGGGCTCGAACCGACGACGACCGAATTATGAGTTCGGGGCTCTAACCAACTGAGCTACCGCCTCGTCGCAGATGAGTTTATTGCAATTATCGAGAGTTTTTCACATTAATAGGGGCTTGGAGTAGCATCGGTTACGTCCAAAACTAGATAGTCAGCGTTGACTAAGGAGTGAATTGTGCTCGTAGGTATCCCAAAAGAAGTTAAGAATAATGAATTCCGTGTATCAACTACTCCAGCAGGTGTTCACGCCCTGGTCTTAGCCGGACATATAGTCTTTGTAGAAAAATCAGCTGGCGTTGGATCTGCGATTACAGATGCAGAGTATGTAAAAGCTGGCGCAACAATTCTTGATACAGCAGATGAGGTCTGGGCAAAGTCCGAGATGATCATCAAGGTGAAAGAGCCTATTGCTGAGGAATATCACCGCATGCGCAAGGGTCAGATTCTCTTCACCTACCTTCACCTTGCAGCATCTCGCGAATGTACAGATGCAATTATTAAATCTGGCATTACAGCGATTGCGTACGAGACAGTTGAAGTAAATCGCACATTGCCGCTACTTGCTCCAATGTCAGAGGTAGCAGGACGTATGTCTATCCAAGTTGGTGCAGCTGCGTTGCAGCGCCCAGCTGGTGGTCGCGGAGTTCTACTTGGTGGCGTTCCGGGAGTCGCCCCAGGAAAAGTTGTTGTTCTAGGTGGGGGAAGCGTAGGAGTATCAGCTGCATCGATGGCAGTCGGTCTTCGTGCAGATGTAGTACTGATGGATATTAATTTGAAGCGTCTTGCTGAGATTGATGACATCTTCCAGGGCCGCGTAAAGACAATTGCTTCATCACCATACTCAATCGAAGAGCACGTAACTCAGGCAGATCTTGTAATTGGTGGAGTCTTGATCCCAGGCGCTGCTGCTCCAAAGCTTGTTACCGATGCAATGGTTGCAAAGATGAAGCCAGGTAGCGTTCTCGTCGATGTAGCTATCGACCAAGGCGGATGCTTCGAAGGTTCACATGCAACTACTCACGCAGACCCAACTTTTAAGGTTCACAATTCACTGTATTACTGCGTGGCAAATATGCCTGGCGCAGTACCTGCGACATCAACAGCTGCGCTTTCAAATGCAACGCTGAAGTACTCACTTGCCCTAGCCAATAAGGGCTGGGAGAAAGCGATTGCAGATGATGCAGGCCTTGCTGCTGGACTCAACGTTCATGAAGGAAAGATTATGTACGCAGCTGTTGCTGCAGCACATGGCTAAAGCTCTTCTGAATTAACTCTTCTAAATAATTAGTGGCGCTGGAAGCCTTTACGGCCCCAGACTTCCCAGAGACCCATCACACTTAAAATCAGTGCGAAGCCGAAGAGAACATCTTCTGCCGGAGCTGAGAAGAAGCGCAGACCCATGATGGCATCTGGGCTATACATCACGATATTTCTCGATGTCAGCCACCAATTTGTAAGGAATTGGAATGGCAAGATAATTGCATACGAAGTCCAGAAAGCTGGACGAGTAAGCATTGAAGTTCTAAATACAAAGAGATCGACCATCACGGCGATGGCAAATGCGGTAATTGCGATATCTGAATAAATCATTCGCCGAATTCATCCTTACGCCAGTGAGGTTTAACAGTCGTTACGCCTTCGATTGTGAAGATTGCTGCCATAGGAATAATCATGAAGAATAAATACTCTTCAAGCGGAATATCTAGTGGGCCGTAGATTCCAAGAATTTGCTCGCGATCGAAGAACCAATGTCCCTGTGAAATTGCGTATGCATCCCACGCTAGGAATAGAAGACTGATGGGAAGCACGCTAATTGCTACTCGCTTTATTCGACGCAGTACGCCCGTCTTCAAATAAATCTCGAGCCAAGCAGAACCACAGAAGGTAAATATGAGCATCGCCATATATGACCACTGTTTCATGCTCGCATTTTTGCATACCTCGAGGGAAATATTGCTACTGTGTTCTGTGTGATTGATGTGAAATTTAAAGTATTTAGCCGAATTCGCACCTTTTCTAGCGCAGCAGTGGCTGTCGCGATACTTCTCTCAATTCTCTTCTCTCAATGGCTTGGCGCTGATTCATTGAATTGGCAGATAGTTCTAGCAACTATCGCCTTAGCTGTCGGCATTCCACATGGCGCCCTCGATCACCTGGTGACTTTGCCCAGGTCGGCTCCGATTCGAATGGCAATCTTTATCGCCATTTATGTGGCGATTGCACTTCTTGCAATCTATGCGATTCTTAAATGGAATGTTTGGGGATTTATCTTTGTAGTGGTCATGAGCGCTACCCACTTTGGAATCGGTGATTCTGCATTTCTCAACGAGCTAGATTCCCTGAAGAACCCGACCGGCTCTCGTATTCCGGCATGGCTCTATGCACCTGCGGCTGGTTTATTGCCGGTAGCGATTCCATTGGTAAATAGCAGAAGCTCAGAGGCGCTGACTAAGGTAAACGAATCACTTGTTGATTGGCATCAGGGTTACACCACAGAAATAATCTTGGCCGTTGCTGCAATCACAACGCTCTGCCTTTTTGGATTGCTGCAACGTAAACGTTATCGCGATGCTTTAGATATTGCACTCCTTGCAGCCCTTGCTTCCATCGCCCCACCACTGGTTGCTTTCGCCGTTTACTTTGGATGCTGGCATGCACTTCGCCACACTGCTCGCCTGACATCACTTCTTCCTAATTCAGAGAGCGCCTATCTGCGCGGTCGCCCTGGACAAGCATTTGTTGCAGCCGTGATTCCTGGACTTCCTGCGCTCTTCGGAACAATCATCTTCATCGCAGTTCTTGCCGGATTCTCGCAACAAGATCTCAGCGATAAGTTTTTATGGCTCACCCTCGTCACAATCTGGGCGCTCACAGTTCCTCACATGTTAGTCACAGCTAAGTTAGACCGCGCCGCGCTCAGAAAATAAGAGTCATTGGCTAGGCTCGTGCCATGATCAAGAAGGTACTTCTGCTTGCGATCTTTGCAACGACGATAAGCCCTGCACAAGCGGCGCCAATTTATACATTTCCTGTAGCTAACTGCGCTGTCAATTATGCACGTGCACATCACGACTATGCCGCCACAGATATCTTGGCGAAAGCTGGATGTAAGTTTGTAGCGCCAATTAATGGCATCGTCGATGAAGTCAATCGCATCGATACCTGGAGAAGCCCACCCAATCTAGGAATTACTCGCGGTGGTTTATCTGTATCTATCATCGGTGAAGATGGTGTTCGTTACTACGGATCACACCTTCGCTCTATCCCTGAAAATATTCAGCCAGGGGTTGCGGTTATGGCCGGCGATGTTTTAGGTGCTATTGGATCAACTGGTAGCGCAAGAGGTACTGCGCCACATCTGCACTTTGGAATTTCATGGCCAACACCACCAGATACATGGTGGGTGCGCCGCGGAGAAGTATTGCCGTGGAAATATCTAGATGC
>JACCDX010657089.1_pt1 | contig 20718 bp, 38 predicted proteins | sample 7449681 | NCBI WGS metagenome assembly JACCDX01 (sample SAMN15323450, study PRJNA562643) | freshwater metagenome | isolation source: river surface water | place: USA:Blue River Watershed | collected 2017-08-18
TGTGAAATACTTGTAAATTAGTATCAGCAGCATCCGAACCAATTCCGATAATATTTAATAAACTTTCAACCGTAACAGTAGAAGAAATTCCTAAAGACGCTGTTGTTGCTGTCATTCCGTAAAATTGACGCGCGTTTGTGTTAAAACCAGTGTCACTTACACCAAAACCTACACAAAATTTCCATCCTGTACCAATAATATTGAACGCACTTGTTGACCTATAGCCACAAATACCATTTAATGCAGGTGTTGAAACTCCAATTTTTAACCTTGTTTTTTTAGTTTGTATAGATGTTGTTGACACCGCCACCGCAGTTGCTGTACCTTGTAGTGTTCCAACTGCAATATTTTCGGATAATACCGTTGTTGAGTTATGTTGCGCTCTGTAACCCCTTGCAATTTCTGCACTTCCTACAATCCAATAATTCTCAGCTAATAATTTAGCGTCAATTTGATTCTCAACCGCTTGAGTTGTTGGGTATTTAGTATTATTGATTACACTAAAATCAGTCGCTTTATTTGCTAAAACTTCAAAGTCTGCAACATCGTAAATAATCTCTTCAATGCCACTTGCTGTACGTGTGTATATCTTACCATTAACAGTGTTCATGTAGAATTCACCAATGTACAAATCAGTGCTTAACCACGTACCATCCCTATGGTCTGAGCTACTTGGTACAGTTGCAATACCACTTCCTTTCTTTATTATTATTCGTTTTGTTATATCGCTCATAAATTGTATATGTCTGAATTAATACTCGTGCCAACACCTCCTATAATCTTATAAACGTCCTCATCGGCACCCGTTCCACCAAATAGAATTCCGTTATCTTCGTCACCTAAATAGTTTTTGAATTGTAACATTGATATTCTATTAGGTGTTTCGCTGTCAATAGGTTGTAAAAATAAAGAGTCACTATCGCTAACGGTAGTGACTGCTCTAAATCTTATGAATGAAGGAGTTATTTTGTTATTGAACTCAGTCATTTTACAATGCTAAATTACCTGATACATACGCCTCTGTTGCTGAAATAAACAGAATAGTAGCCATGGAATACTGAGTGTTGATTTTCAATTTGCCGCCGTCACTTCTTAACGTTACACCCGAACCTGCTGCAATAGTTGTTTGTCCCGCTCCATATTGTGTTACTAATACCTGCTGACCTGCTGTAAAAATGTTTTGAGGTACAGTCAAAGTGTTAGCCGTTGCTTTGTTCATTTCAACTACTTGTCCATTATCAGCAGCTACTAAAGTGTAAGAATCAGTTTTACGTGACAAACTCAAATCAAGTATAGTTTGTTGCGTATATATCTCCCATGAATCCCCATCCCATTTGTAGGTCTTTTGATTATTAGTCGCTGTTACAAGCGTTCCAGTTTCAACCGTGAAATTTGACAATATAGGATTCCAAAGCTCCCCATCCCATTCAGAAACGCCACTATTTAACGCTAATACTCTATCGCCAATTGCTCCTGTATATCCTGTGTCTAAACTTGATACTGCCTTTAAAACTACTATTCCGAAATCTTGACCAATACCAAGTTCTTTAATCACACCATCAGCATGGTATTTTAACTTGCCATCGATATAATGGATAGTTCCGTTTTCTTTTACTATTCCGCTTTCAGACGTCAACACATCCGGTTGCACCTTCCAAGTTGCGTTGTTAATAACTTGCGTGTTGTCAATTATTGTTACTCCCATTTTTATATTGATTTTAAAAGTTCCTTAATTTCATTCACTATGTCCTCATGACTTTCAGCTTGCAGTTGATCTAAGCCGTCAAACTTACCCTCGATGCTAAACCCTTTAAATTTACCGTCTTTGATTTGTTGCCACACTTCCTCGTTGTAAACTTTCATTTTAACAACCCATGACCCCTTAACCGCATTTAGATTATACAAGTTTGACTTATCGAATTTCTCATCCTCTACTATCCAACTTTCGATTAAGCTCACACCCTCAACACTATGTTCATGGTCCACTGTTACGTTGTTATTGTAATTCTTTTTAAGATAAAGTTCTTGCACCTTTGCAATTGTTTCTTCACTAAACGAAATCGTAAACTCTTTATCTTGTATACGTCTGTAAATCTGTTTGTTAGGCACTAAAGCAAGCCCTACTACTTCACGTTTTTCATCGTTGGCAACTTTCAACTCAACGCTAATCTCACTTAAGAAAATAAAATCTTCTTGTATGGCCGGTTTGTCGACTAATGAAATCGCAAATACCCCTTGGTCGTCATCCTTAATTGTTAGTTCTATGTTCTGCATACTTTTATAACTTAACTTTGATTAAAATGTTGCATTTCTTACCCTATTCCTATCTAATGCTTGCGCTGTTGATACTTCACCACTTACTACATACGCTTTCACTGGTTGTTGTTGCAACGCTCCTAACTGCATTTGTGGCTGCGCTTGTATAATGTCAAAACTTGGTGTACGTGGCGCTGTTGGTATAGCTGTTGCACCGCCTCCGCCACTATTTCCACCGCCTTGAAATTGTGTGTTAGCAATCTTTGCAATATTTAAAGCTCCAATCGTTCCTATTAACCCAGCCTCAACAAAGTTTAAACCCGTTGCCACTTTACCAAGGTTACCCCCTCCACTTAATGCAGCGGTCACACCTTGAGCAGTATTCATAATTGCCTGTCCTATGTTAACCGCTTTATTTAATTGAAATGCTTTACGTTGGTCTTCTTCATTACCTTGAGCAAATAAGTCAGCAACACCTTGAATAATGCTAAACGCATCATAAGCCATTCTTATTTTTTGTTCCTTAACTTGTTTTTCGAGTTGTTCTTCATCTTCAACTCTTTTTTTAAGGTCTTTTATATATTCCTCGTTTGCCTCTTTGTTTATCTGTGCTAATTGTTCTCTTTTTCTGCGTTCTTCACTTACAATTTCATCAGCTGTTTTAGGTTTTAAAGTATTTATCTCATCAAGTTTTTCACGCTCTTTTGCATCTTTCTTTTCTTTAGAACCTTTTACAATTACATCAACCTCTTTTCTGTTTTGTTCAGTTTGTTCAATTAATAAGTCCTCGTTATTTCTTTTAATATTATCGGTAAGTCCTTTAATTTCTTGAACAATTGCTTCACGTTTTTTCCTGTTGTTTTTTACAAGTTCGTTATACTCTTCTTTTGATGAAGCCATGACCCCTAAATCAGCTTCACGTAATGCTTTTAATCTTTTTCGAGCGGCTTCAATCTCAGAATAAATACTTGCATTTGTTTTTTTAGTGTTACCCTCTTTTATTTTAGCTAATTCCTCATCTGATTTACCCAATGCTCTCGCATACCTTAAACGAAAATCTAAATCTCTTTCAAGTTCTTTCCTACTTTCACGTATTTTTGATTGTTGTCTTTCTAAACTATCGTTTAAATCTTCTTGTTTCCTTCGCGCTCTACCCGTCCAATCAGCCCACTCAATAATTTTAGGCAATAAAACAGCAATAGCGGTAACTATTAAACCTATACCCGTTGCCATTATAGCCCCTCTAAGTGTGGCAAATGCAGCTACAACTTGGTTTTTTATTACTGCTCCTAATTGAATAAATGAATCTTTTGCCTCTCCAATTGATTGCAAACCATCAGCTAAAGCCATTGCGCTTTGAACTTTCAGTAATTGCTCTTCAACTGCTTTGCTCTCAACACCAATCAAACCAAGCGCACCTTGATAAGCAGCGAAACCACTTGCAACGCCTCCTAAAGATGAAGATAACGCCTGGAATTTAGCATCAGGGTTAAACGCATCCGTTAAGGCTTTCGCATCTTCGATTTGGTCTTTTAGTTCCGCCGCTCTTTTCGCGGCATTAGCTGCCTCTTTAGATGTTACCCCGAACTGCTCCGATAACTTAGCAACCTCCGCCTGTGCCTCTCTAAGCTGTGATTTAAGCGAACCTAAATTATTCTTTACCTCTAATTCAATTATTTTCTTTTCTGCCATTTGTAGCTTGTTTTAAGTATAACTCACGTTTTGCCTGTTTGTAGCTTTCACGCACCGAATTAGTAAGTTTATATTTGCCTTTTGCGATGTCGATAATTTCGCTTTGACCGTAGAAGTCACCCGACTTCAATAGTTGTATAATTGTATTAAGCATCTTGGTAAATTGTTAAATAAAGTTCATCGTCTCTATAAATATTAAAACTTAATGGGTTCCCAGTGGTGTTTTCGTTAAGCTCAAAAGATAGCAGTTGTTCTTGTGTATATGTTGTAGAATCCCCACCTATAACTGTTGAAATATTAGCAGATTCTTTTCCGTTTTCAAAAAACAAAGGATATTGCACAATCCCACCAATAGCAGATTGAATTGGTAAATTAATATTAACCACTGGTCTAAAATCATTTATCAATGACAAATCAACTTCACCACTTGTTAAGTTTACTTTCATCTCGTTAATGATATAACGTTTGTCACGTATAATTAACCTATCGTTTAGTTTTAAGCTTGTAAGCAATGATATTGGAAATAGTGCTTTAACTTTGGTTAGTCTGTTCTTTTGGTTGCACAAGTTTTTCAGATAACTATCGTAGTATTGTGAGTATAATGTGTTATTAATCGTCACACCATTAAACGCGCTACCTTCAGGGTAAAAATGATTTGAAAATATATCATTATTATAAGTTATCTGATTACATAACGGTCTGTATGCTGTTAACAATGTTGTTGTACTATCATTGTTGAAATAAAAAGAAGTAGTTTGATACGTGCTTAAATAAAGCAAAATTGGTTTATTGTCGTAACTTTCTACAGATGTTTCTTCATTTAATATAAACGCTCTTGCAGGCTCATCAACATTTGATGTTGTTTCTTTTACAAATCTTATATTTTCAAATGGTAAATTAATTGTATATTCTCCACCATCGTAATTTGAATTTAACTCTTTATAGTTTCCAAATTCACGTGTTGCGTTTGTAGCTTCATTAAAGTATTGTTTGTTTAAATAACTTTCTGACTTCTCATAATCAAATGAAATCTCTTTGTAAAGTTTGTGTCGTTCAATTGTTATCTCATCCGTGTCAGTGTATTCTGTAATATCCACAACCGCCCCCTTTGAATACCAATCATCTAAAGGCTCTACTTGAAAATTACCAACTGATGTAGCGTAACACGTCAGATTAAACATTTTAAATATACCACTAACAAAGTCACTTATTTTCATGTTAGGAGCGTATACCGATGGGTCAACTGTAGCAGATGCAAAAACTTTGCTTAAACATCTAAATTGTGCTATTTTTAAACTTCCAAATACATTACCAGCATTTATTTTTTCAAATTCAATTCTCATTCCTATTGCTGAAACAGTGCATGGAACTGATGCTCTAACTTTTAAACTTAAAGTATTTGAACCTGTTAATAATGTCCTTGGAATTATTTGTAAAGTTGTCGTTTTTAATTCTTGAGTCTTATATAAATTTCCGTTTAAAAAAACATCTAAATATATTTTCGCTGTTGCTACACTTGGAGTTGTTGTGCTTGCTAAAATCCTAACATTTGTAGTATCTGTTAGGTTTACAGTATCTGTAGTTGTGTTTATTCTGCTATCATCATTTTGAATTACATCATCAATGGTAAACTGAGACGTTTCTGTTAAGGCTTCAAAAGTTTTAGCATTTTTTAACCATAAGAATAAATCTGTAAATAATTTTTGATTAAAGAAATTTGAGTTAAATGATACATTATATTTTGTTTCAATAGCATCAAAAATGCGAGCTACTTTTAAAGCAGGAAATAATTCATTATATCTTATAGCCCCAGTGCTTGTACTAATGTCTGTACTTGTTGCATCTCCATAGCTCCATATCCTATTAGATGAAATTAAAGGAAATTTAATATCTTGTGAGTTTGGGTTTTGAAGTCTACCTTGTACATTTGAACCGCTATAATTCATTGCATACGAACTCAAATCTAAATCTTTTAAGGTGTCATCCCCAAACTTGTCTTTAAGGCTCGTTAAATCCCCGTAAAACGTAACAGAATAGCTTTCAACACGTCCTTTAACTATGTTTGAACTCTCTATTGATATTTTCCCACTCCTAAATGGTATGGTCCCTATCTCTATAAATGCGTTGCGCTTAATGTTAGGGTTGTCATTTGCATCAACGTCCGACTGATAAAAGTGTTCAAACAATCTATTATTACGTGGTGAGGCAGGAATAGTAAACGACTGAGTAAAGTCAGTGTAAACTTTTGCTAAATCTTGAACGTTTTGGATTGAGCTATTAATCTGAATTTCTTCATCGTTAAACAACTCTAACTTTTCATAGTTGCCTGAATCAGCAATCACTTCTATATATATGTCAACCTGTCTCATTATACAACACTATTAATTAAATCATACGCAAATTCAAACTCCAAACTATAATTAATCTGTTTTGTATTTATAGACTTGTTTAGTTCAATCGATTTAGTTTTAAGGATCGCAGGCTTTTCATCTACTAATACTTTTTCACTTAACATCAATTGTTTTAAATTATCTTTGAAGTCCTCTTCAACCCATCCGCTATTTACTTTAATACTTTGTATCCCGTTTTGGTTGTACGTTGTACGTTGACCACCTGTTAAGCTATAATCATATGGTTGCATTAAGTTGTAATCTTTGTTAGTTACTTCAATGTTATCGTTTGAAGCTTTAAAGAAAAACTCACGTTGAAAGGACCCATATTTATTTATGAAGTCAATCTTTACAGGTGTGTACAAACACTCTTCAACAGGCTTAAACGTCCATGTAGCTTGAACTACATTTGAACTATTTATTACCTCAACAATCCACGGCTCTGTAAATCTACTATCATAGCATCTTGGCACGTAATACCAACCGAACCCCAACGATGAACTAAGGTAAAGAATACCTTCCGAATCTGTCCATCTAATCTTATCGTTTGATTGAACGTAAACTAATATAAAACCCGCATTTGAACCGCTATGATAGTAGTAAGTCTTTTGGTCTAACAAATAATTACCACCGCTATAATTTACACCATTTGCAAACTCAGTGAAACCATCCGTAGCAATGTAATCAGTTGTATCGATTAATGACTCAGTAGTGCCAACGGTCTTGTATCTCTTTACTCTAACATTAAGCTTTTGAACACTTCCATAAGAAGATGTTAAGGTTGTAATGTTTGAATAAACAGTGTGGTCAAAGTATTCACGAATATAAGGTGCAATGTCGTAATAAGTTGTTGGTGCATTCGATGCAGGAATTGCCTTACTTAAGTTATATTGCGGTGTACCACTAAACGTTGTTGCACTAATAAACAACTCTATTCGTGTACTTACTTGGCTTGTTTCATTGATGCTAATGATATACGGTGACCTTGCTCTAATCATTTCGGTTGTTTAATTGAGTAGTTAAATATTTTCTCTAAATCTATTTTTAAGTCGTTGACTAATTCTTGAGGTAAACGTTTGTAAGCCGCTTCAAAAGGTTTGGTAAAAAACAAAGTTGGTCTTATACCTTTCGCATAGATTGACCGTGTGATAATCCAGGCGGTTTGTTCGTACGATAAGAACTTACCTGTTGACTTCTTTGTTTCGGGGTCACGTTGTCTAAACTGAAATTTACGTGCTTTAACCCATCTTTGTATTCCTTCCGTCAAACCTCCTTTTGCTCCCGTTCCGCTACCGAACTTATATGGTGACTTTGGCGCTCGTGTGTTTGAACGTTTACCCCTTACTCCTTTATCTTGATAGTTACCGTACTCTTCCATTTGGAAGTTAAGGAAGTAACCTTTTGCATAAACTTTTGCCTCACCTTTTAGCGAGTTGTATAACCTCCGTGTGTTGTTGTGGCTCCCAAAAGGCGCTCGTCCCTTCGTTAAGTTAGTTCGAGCTTGTTTAATTACCGAAGCCTTGAACTTATCCAATGCAGCTTGTAATCCTGACTCCCTTAAGTCTGCTAACATATTGTCATTTCGTTAGGTGCTAATATGTCGAATGTCATAGTCCAACCTGCAACCGCATCGGTGAAACGGTCCACAAAAGGCTCGCAACTTGCTGTATCGTCTAACACTTCATAGCCAGCATCGTTTATGTCACCCCTTCTTACTCTCTCAAATATCCTGTTAAGTATGCTTAACGTTGTATTTAACACATCGTCTTCATTATCATTACCCTTGAATATATCAACTATATCATCTTTACTAATATCTACTATTGACATCATAACCAAAGATATGTTATACACCGTTGTATTGCCTCTAAATGCTACATCATTAAAGATAATGTGACACAATGGGTACATATCTTGTTTAGCATTGGTAATCTTATCAAGGCTCCCTTTCGTTACTCTATTCACTAAAGGGTCAGCAAGTATAGAATCGTGTAGTAAAGTTGATAGGTTATAATAGTTTTTCATGTGACTTCTTTAATTGTTTAACCTCGATTCTACTTTTTTGTTGTTCAAAGGTTAAAAATGTCAAACATTGATGAAGTCCCAACGCTGTAACTTCGTCAAATCTTCTAATGTCTCCTTGAGCGACGTGATAGATTGAGCTATACCATCCCCATTGTTTTGAGAATTGAACATTTTCTGAATATGGGTTTTGTTCTTCATTTTCTCCAAAGAGGACAGCGTACTGCTTATTAACTCGATTCCTAAAGTCCAAAAAAAAACCGATGCAGGTAGTACAACATCAAGCGGCGCGTATTTTAACACCTCTGAGTAACTTAAATCACCTCGGTAAGGTTCTATTTCATATTTACCTTTAACGTCCTTTACAATCGGCCTATACATCACCGCAAGTGCTTTGTGTATGTTCTGAAAGTCACCGATGTTTGCCTCTATGTCGATGTACTCCCCCCAACTGATTTCCTCAATGTCAGGTATAAATCCAAACTCAACATCGTTTAATTTAAACCTATGTTTGAAGGCAGTCTTTTCGTTAAATATTTTATTGAAGTGTTGCACCAACTCTATTACAGTCGATGCTTTCATTTTAACAACCTCCTTTAATTCAAGACCGCAAAATATCTCAATCATTTTCTGGAATACAAATTCTTTATCGTCCGAGTTGTTCAAAGTAAGCATGTACTTCTGATACCTGTCTAAACTTATTTCTGATAGGTTGGAAGGAATATCTATTTCTACTTTCATTTTGCCACCATTACTTTAGCTCTAACACCCTTCCAATATTTTAACGATGCTTCAGCTTTCGCTACTTCATTGTCGATTGACTCAACACATTGAAACTTCCAATTGTCCCCGTATTCGTCCTTGTAAGCATCGGTAACCTTAACCGCGCTCTCATTAATCATTTGTCTTAAACTCTTTTTATCTGATTCCATATTTACCCTTGTTTCTTCTTAGTCCTATTGTTTCCATTTCGTGATATCTCCAGCTGTCAATTCCGTGATTATAGTCATCAATCGGCTTGTTTAATTTGGCACCTGTTTTCTTATCTTTATCCCACGCATACTTGCGTAATTCATTTATCAAATTTAGTGATTTACTTGTTACTAAGTAACTTTCTTCTTGCATTATTTGTATACCGAAGTTAATACTATCTGCCCCCTTAGTAACTGCATGAGCATTTACACCGTACATTCTTAACTCTGCTATTGATTTCGGCTCTGCTGAGTCACAATAACAAGGTAGCTTTGTATTGATATACTTTGCAATCTGTGAGTTGCTTAAACCTTTATTATAGCATATCTCATTTAATATCCTTTGGTCATTGTACTTGTATATTTCAACTATTGCTGTAGGGTCGTTTGTATATCCAAAATCTAAACCGTAACCAAGTAGCCTTGCATCGTCTGGAATAGCATCTATTGTTTTCCAATTGTTGAATATAACACCCTCTAAATTTCCTATTTGACCTAACCCATAAACATCATACCAATTCTGCCAATAGCTTGATGTCTTAGCTTTCTCTTTTGCCTTTAAGATGAAGTTTAAAGCACTTTCGGGACATGCCTCATTATCTTGATAGGTTACCGTAATAAAATCAACGTCACTATCGTTTTGCAACTCTGAATGAAACCAAAACTCATTAACAGGATTCCAATCTAAATACACACCTTTCTTTGTTCTTGATGCTAACTCGGTGTAAGCATGAAATGTCATGTTGTTAGCTTCGTTCATGTACAAATAGTCACGTCTTGCACCTCTTAACTTAGCATCGTTATCAGCACTAAAAAACTCTATTTGTGAACCATTCGCAAAGTTATATTTGAAATCTGTTGCATTCCATCGAGCATCCACAAAACGTCCTGTTTCAATCATTATCTTTTTAAAGTCTTTCATTGCTCCACGTTTCAAATGTGGTATACTTTCAGCAACAATTGAAATCTCAGTCAATTGATTCTTAGCCGCTATATCAATCAAAACAGGAATGACACCAAAAGTTTTACCTGCTGATGTCCCCCCTTGAATCCCCTTAACAAATTTAGTTAAGTTCTTAATTTTATTTATAACTGTTGTTCTTACAAACATTAATCAGGAAATAAAGGCTGTTCAGATATTATTGTTGTTTCTTGTTTCTCTGTAAGTCCATTTAACCTCTGAGTTATAGAAGCATTATACTGCCCTACCATCCCCCCCTCGATTTGGTCTGCTTGTCTTTCCATCCTTATATGTGAACAGATGGCAATATAATCATTATATAATTTATCTTGATTATCAAAATACTGCCCTATTGTCCATCCATATTTCTGCTTAACATACACCTCAAATCTTTGTTGTGTAAGAGGTATTTCGTGAGGCACAGGAACTAAGCTACCGTTTCGGTCTAATTGATAAATTAGCCTTGGATTCCCTTTTACGTGTGCTTTATATTCATCCCAAAGCTCTAATAATTTCTCGGGTGTTTCTATGTATTTATTTTTCCCCATTATCTATTAAATAAAAATAGGCAGTCCAAAAAATCAAACTACCTAATGTTATAAGTCCAACAAACTTCGCTATTGTAATCATCCTAAAAACGCGCCTTGATCATTAGGAAATGACTCTTTGTTATACTCATTAAAAACTATTCTTGTTTTACGAAGCATGTCGTTTAAACATGAAGCGCATGAGGTTGGTCGTTCGTTTGTTTTAAATACTCTATTGTAAACCTTTAAAAAAGCAATTTGTTGTGATGGTTTAATCTTAACAGAGATTTGAGGTAATAGTTCTTCCAATAGCTTGTATTCAGGCTCTGTTAAGCATTCAGGTGTTTTGTAAGGGAATAGTTTGTTTAGTTTCTCTTTACGTTTATCGCACCCACAATCTTCACCTGCAATGAATTTAACTGCTTTATCAATTCCTGTTGCCTCTGTGAATTTAGCTACTGTATCGCCAAACCCCTTTGATACTCTTTTTGCCATATTTTTAATTTTCGTTTACATTTTTTAATCGTGTGAAAAATCGAGGTCAAAGATATCTTTGTTTCCTTTTCAAGTTCACGCATTGATTTACCACTTCGCAAATATAATAAAAATAATTGTTGGTCGAACCACTCCCATGTTTTTATTTGTTCTTCAACGCTTTGATAGTATAACTCAATTTCGTATGTTTTGTTGTTTTCATCTTCTGATAGATCAACCATGAGATCAATATCGACCATTGATATTTCTCGTTTACAGTAGTCAAAGAAGATGTTGCGCAGCATGATCCATATGAATGACTTGGTTATGACTTGACCTTTGCCGTATTTGTGAAAACGAATGTACATATCCTGAACGATGTCCTCCGCTTCTGTCTTGGCTCCGAACCGTTTTACTATTCGCACCCATTCGTTGTGGTGCTGTGCTATTTCTGTTAGATTCATGGGGTTAAAGATAACGAAAAAACCCCTACACCAATTGATGTAAGGGTTTAAAACTAATAATATGAAGTGCAAATATACAAATTATTCTTTAATAAACGTTCCGTTAATTGTTTTTCCTTTACGGTATTCAATAACTTTAAACGCTCTTTTTGCGCAATCTTCCAATGAGTAACCCATTTGGTGTGCTAATATAACCAACGTCACATAAGTATCACCAAGGGCATCTATTGACTCTGTTATGTCCTTCTTTAGTATTGCTGAAGATAATTCCCCCAACTCTTCCATAACCTTCGCGAGCTGTTGAAACTTATTGTCGGGATTGTCTAAGTTACGAGCATTCGCCCAATTTATTATTTCTCTTTCCATTCTTTTAAATATAAATCAATTAAAAATTTTGTTTTCTCTAAGTCTTGTACAAAGTTACCTTTCTTTCTGCATCTCACGATCCTTTTTATTTGGTCAAATTCGTATGCGTTTAAGTCATGGTCTTCTGCAAACTTGTAAAGGCTACCGTTTTCATTATTGTAATAGCTCGGCGCGTTATCGGTCACTACTTCAAAGTAGTTTTCGATAGTGTCGAATTGATGTTCCTGCCCTTTGTCATTCATAATCCAAATATAGGTATTATCTTTTTTAATCACATCGTACACCTTGCCAAAAGTTACATTCGCAAAGTGTTTTTCAATACATCTTAACTTCATAAATTATACATTTTACTTATCTCTTCATTAATACCGTAATCAATTAGGTATCTACGTCCGTTTAGCTCACCCCAATTTGCTTTGTTGTATAGGTCGCAGTTGTTAATGTCAAGCTCTTCAATCAATCCTTTAACCAAATCAACATCTGTATAGTCAACTGAGTCGATAGGGTTGTAACGTTTCATTTTTATTATTCCACGTTTGTAGGAATAAAGTTCACCTAATATTCCGAGTTCTTTGTACTTACCCCAAAGGTTACGTTCCTGTAAACACTGCAAGTACCCACGCAAACTGATGGGTACTTTAACAACGTGGTCCTTGAATATAAAAACAACTCTTGTACTAACTTTTATCTTCATAATTCAAATGCTTTTAATGACTCTGCAAAGTTACCGTTTTCTTTTAGTAGTCGTAACATTTCGGCAACAACTTCACGTGTTTCTTGTTGTGCGTCTAACTTTAAACGTAAGTTGAACACGTGGATAAACGATAGCAGTGAACCGGTCCACAAAAAAGTTGTGTTAAGATTCAAAGGTAGTATTGTTCGTGCCTGTTCTTTGCTAACCCCTAAATCAATTAGTTTTTTATAAGCATTTTGGCAAAACTCTTTAACGGCGTATTCAATTTCGTCACAAGCAGATTGTCCATAAAAGTCCAAAGGATCTGCACTGCCTTGTTTACTATCTTTCGATTGTGTTCTCCATTCTTTAATTAGAGTATATGTATCACTGAAATCAACATATCGTCCAGAAATAGAATTTATGCTTGAATTTGGTTCAGGAGGCAAACCTAACTCTAATCCTATCTCGTGCTTTCTTAATTGTCTCTCAACATAGATAGGTGCTTGTATTCTAAATGTCAGTTGTGGATGTCTAAACACTGAGGTGTGTTTGTGCTTAACTAAATAGTTTATCAATCTACTATTCTGCTCCTCTGAATAGTTACTTGCTTTCTTATCAAACGATACTCTCGCTGCATCGCATACGGTTGCATCGTTACCGTATACTGATATTAACTCTACATTCATATTATCTCTTTTAATTTTGTTTGATACGCTAAACTTGCTGCTAATTCACAATTGAATAATCCTAAATATATTGATTTACCATTTATATATATTGAACTCATCCATTTTTTATGGTCTTTGTGCCAATTTACTCCTTTGTATTTACTTGAATATCTACCCTGTGTTTTACACACGTTTTCTCTTTGAGTTACTAATTGTAAGTTTTCAACTCTGTTATCTAATGGGTTGTCATTTATATGGTCTATAACAAGCTTGTATCCGCAAGGTTTATGATTTAAAAAAGTCATAGCGACAAGTTTGTGAACGTAATAAGACTTTCCGCTTAAAGCAACTGTATAATATCCATTTTTAGAAAGTCCATTTTTTAGTATTCTTTCTTTACAAATAAAATATCCACATCTTTTTACAAGTCTACTTAGTGACTTCACATTACCTAAATTAGATACTTGATACAATCCTTCGTATCCAATTACATCTCTAAATTCTTCCATTGTTTTTAGTGTTTAATAACGTGTTTAAAAGAAAACGGGAAGACGTAAACACTTCGCTTTTCAGTTAGCTAATTACCTCTAACCTATCCCGCTTTGCAAATATACAAATTATTTAACTTCCACATGCTTCACATTCGCCAAAATCTTCATCTAATTCAGGGTTATCTACTATTTCAGGGTTAAGCTGCTTTTTCAAGTCGTAGATTTTCTGTTGGATGTCCCCATCGGCAAATAAATCACCTGTTAACATCCCTTTTAACTGTTCTATTTGTTCTTTAATTGTTGTCATCGTACTTGTTATAAAAGGCTTTGCAAATCATGCGCCCTACGTTAATTACTCCTTTTCTGTTCTCTCTTTTCTTCCACCTATCAATGTCGAACGCTATCGCTATCATCCAACGGTTACGGTTCTTGTTGTCCTTTTTCATGTGTTCGGTAATTTTTCGTAACTAAAATACTTTAAGTAATTATTTAACATAAAGTGTGTATTTGTGTGACCACCTTTGGTATACTCAAGCTTTAAAGCGTTATCCATTGCTATGCCTGCTGCTAAAGCTTTTTTGTAGTTCTTGTGACCTTTGTAATGTTTTTCTGCTTGCTCTCTATACATCATAGTTTTAATAGTTCTTCTTTAACTTCTAATAAATACATTGTTTTATCAAATCTTTCACTTAAATCACCTGTTATAAATTCACGTGAAAATTCAACTGCAATTAATGCACATTGTTTACTCCAATAATTTCTTTTTTCAATATTAGATTGCAACAAGCAGTAATAGTAACCATCAAATAATTCTTTTGCTTTTTCTTTCGGTGTCATTGTATCTCGATATTAATATTTTCTTTAAACTCATCAATTTGTTTGATAACATTGGAATAGGTCTGCGCCATTGTTTCGTTGTTGTTCTCTACAAAGGTAGATGCGAACCTTTCAACTCCGGTGATAAAAGCATTTATTGTTTGCTTAATTTCTCGCTTGTGAAATATGTTATCCGACACATCATCTAAGGAATGCAAAGCCGATTGACAAAGCATTGTTGCATGTGCTATGTGTTTGTAATATTCAATAGCCTGCTGACGTTTAGCCTCAGTCAAATCGCTGAGGCTTGTAACTTTCTTTTTCATTCTATTCTATTATTTATAAAATTAAAAACTTCTTTTCCGTATATTGATTCCATTGCTTTTCCAAATATATCATTGACATAGTTTTCTATTTTGTCCTCATGATACTCATCGCTATCTAAAAAATCAATAAAATCTTCGCATGTATTCCAAAGCTTTTTAATATCTACTTTTTCTACTTTTAAGGGTATTGGAACTCCTAAATGTTTTGGCCTTTCTTGACTAAAACCTTGTAAGGTGTATTCTGTGAACGACAAAGTAGGTCGCTCGCTTCTTGATGTTTCTTTACCGTCTTTATAAAATGGAATTGATACACTTTTGCAGCTATCAAAAAGAACTAATATAAACTTAGTCAACTCTTCATTTATAGTTCCCCAACCATATTGGTAATTAAAAACTCTATCTCCTACTTTAAACATAACTAAAATGGTTCTGTTGATTCAACTTTATTAACTCTCCACGCATCAATAGACGTGAAATACTTCCCTTGCCACTCGTTGGTCTTAAAGTTAAACAAAACTTCAACTTCTTGGTCAACTTTGTTATACTGCAAGAACTTATCTACTTTCTCCGTTCCAAAGATACCGAACTTTACAGCTTGAGGGTACTCTCCACTTGTTTCAGTCACTACAAACTCAATCTTTTTGTTTGCTCCTACTTCAATCACTTCTAAAATGTTAGTGATTTTTCCGTTAAATTTCATTTCGTTTTTCATCTTTGTTTTATTTTATTGTTAATTCATCTTCATTTAATGCGTAATACAAATTCTGTAATTGGTGAACGTATTTAAGTTCTCTTATAAAATAACAATTAGCATCTGAAATGTCATTGTTATAACGCCACTTACCATCATCTTTTTTGATAGAGTCATAATATCCATACCTATTTTTTATCACATAGTTTTCGTCGAAGCTTTCATATTCAAAACCTAAACTCAATAACCGTTCTTCTGTTAGTGGTATTGGATTAATAGTTATGGAATCAACACAATAACAACCGTGGCAGTTGTCATTTTTTGTTTTCCTTAATCTTATAGTATTATCTGAATGAATAGAAGATACTTCTTGAAGTTTATTTACAAATAACAAAAAATTTCCTATCCTTAACTCACTTGCTTTCATCTTCTTTTATTTTATTATTTGCTATTCTGAACGCTTCCTTTACACATTCTGTTACACTGTACTTTTTTTTCTGATACTTTAGCCTCATCCGTATCTCATCGATAGGTATATCGCTAAAGTCAATTATGCTCCTTTTCATTGATTTGATTTATATAAGTTTTATAATATTCAATTGCTGCCGCTGAACGCTCTAACATTTCCTGTTCAAGTTGATAGTCACGTTCAATCGTTAACATCGTTACAAGGCTTTGAATTGGTGTATCTCGCACACGGTGTAAATCTTCGCTTTCGTACCCGATTAAGTCGCTTGGTGTGTTGACCATGCAGTAAGCAAGTGCAGCACGGTCCACATTGTAAAGATACATATAGCCCCGTAATTGATACTCATAATCTTTGATATTAATATCTCCAGGCGTTGCTGGGAATGTATCAAAGCTCCACGATGTTTTAATGTCGATAATTAACTCAGGTGTAACTATGTCCGCCTCGCCTGTTAGTAGCTCGGTTGTTTTGCGTTCCGTATTCTTTTCGTAGTTAGTGAATAGAACATCGTTAAGTAACTCAATCGATTGCTCTTCGCATTGTATCCCTTTGGTAACGTACTTATTATTTAACTCAGTAGTATAACCGAAGTAATCTTGTTTAGCAATTGACTTGATGTAACTCTTTGCTGTTTCGGACAGTGCCTCACTTTTACTTCGTGAGGCTGTCATAATTTTAGGTAGTGAACTGCAACGTATTAGCATGATTGTTTAAATTTAAGTTCATAATACTTTTTTAACCTTAAATGGTCATGTTCATTTAAATCTGTTTCGCAATCAATATAAAGTGTGTCTGATGTAACATTATATAGGTGAGACATTGCCTTTCCAACAAACTCAACTGCAACAAACTCTTCACCTTCTTCTACATCATCAGAAAAAATAACATTTGAACCAATTGGCGCGATATATTTATTGCCTTTCAAATCCATTACTGGTTCACCCTCTTTGTCGTATAATTCATAACTTACATACATAGCTCTAATTGTTTAGATGTTAATTCAAATTTCTCTTTTAATTTCTCCATTGTATACTCACCTTTCTTGATTTTCTCAAGTGCAGCTTGTAAACGTTCATCGGTGATTGTCTCTTTGCGCTTTGGTGTTGGCGCTTTTGACTCTGGGTCGCTTTCTGTTTCGTCAATTAAGAACAAACCATTCAAAGCATATTTACGAGCGTAACTTGAAGCAGTACCTGTTGTCTGTTCAGACGACATTCCTTTATGCTCTCCCATCTCAGCAAAACCAAATACTTCAATAGATTCAGCTTCGTGTTTAAATGTTGCAGTTGCCTTTAAGAACAACTTGTTGCCTATCTCAACTATTGAATCAGACATTAACAATAGTGAGTCATATTTGTTAAGTAAAGGTTTTAAAGCCTCTAATATTTGTTCAGCACTTCTATACTTGTACTTTCCAAATGCGTTGAATGAACCTTTCGGACATTTCAACTCTGCCTGTATTTTAATTAAATTTTTCATGATACAATTAATTTAACATTGTTTTTCTTAAAGATTGTCATTTCTAAATCGTATTCAACCGAATCCCAATTAATGTTTAAGTCGTCGATTAATACGTCTTGTTCCATCGCTCCGAGTACTATCGACCCGTTGTAAATGCTAATTGAAAAGAACTTTGAAGCATCGACCTTCTGAAGTATCAACGCTAATTTTCTTAGATTTTTTTTCATTGTGTGTTTTGTTTTAGTTAGCAGTCAGGACAGGACTCGAACCTGCATACTACATTGAGTATTTAAACCGCATTGGGTGCGTCTACCAATTCCGCCACCTGACTCAGCCCAAAGGCTCAACTTGTTTTATTAGTACGTCAAAGAATTATACAACAAATATACACATTAATTATTAATCTGCAACATTTCTTGAAAGTTTTTTAAATTTCTTACTAAAAAATATTTTAGCCCTTGGTTTTCAACAAGTGTTTGAAACTCTTTTTGTTTGTCCGATTGCCTTCCTACGTCTGTTTTTACTTCTATAAAATACACGTTACCAAAGTGTATCATAATTAAATCAGATACACCCGAAAACAATCCTGTTGCAATTTTTCTCATTTGTTCCTTTGCATCTTTTGAATCATTAGGAACTGAAAAAATTAAATTTCGTGGATCATGTTTCTTTAAACAATAGTTGTTACGATACCACATTACTATTTCCTGTTGGATTTTATCTTCACTTTTCATTTGTACTTTAAATTAAATTGTCTGTTTGCCCATCCTTTTTTATAGCCCATGTATTTCTCATAAGCAAAATAATCTTCTTTGGTTTTCAATTGGTGAAATATCCATGATACTTTATAACCTTTTGCTTTTTGTATCATTTCAAGTTCTTTGAAAGTTGCACCTTGTATTTTGGATTTCAAAGCGTTTGAAGATAGTTTTTGAAGTTCTACAATTACATCTTCTTCTTTTTCCTTTTCTGACTTTTCAAACACGTGACCACATTCGGGGCAATCCATAATTCTTGCAGGCATAAGGTAACAACATTCGGGACATTCTTTTATTGGTGCTGCACCTTCTTTTTTTTCTTTTTTCTTTAAATTCCATTTCCTTGGTGCCTCCCAATAGTGGTGTCTTTGAATATTATTTCCAAAATCTAATATTGTAAATTCATTTTTTGTTGGTGTAACTCTAGAACCACGCCCAACCATTTGAAGGAATAAAGGTAAAGACTTTGTAGCTCTGTATAAAATTACAACTTCAATAGTCGGACAATCAAACCCTGTTGTTAATATTCCGTAGTTAGATAAAATTGCACCTTCGGTTTTTTCAAACCATTCAATGATTTCATCTCTATTATCCATGTAACAATCTACATGCTTTGCGTTTAAACCTTTGCTTACAAATGAATTTACAAGCTCAACGGATGAATCTCTACTCGGTGCAAATATTATCGCTTTCTTACCGTTGCAAATTCTTGTATAATTATCGTACACACCATGGTAAAGTTGTATCTCAGAATATTTATCCGCCATGCTTTTCTCATCGTAATCACCAGCTTTTGTTTTTACACCTTTTAAATCAACTTTAACACCATAAGAAATGGGAGTTGATAAATTACCACTTTCAATTAAATCAGGTGTGTCTATGACTTGTATAATGTCATCGTAAAACTTTTCCAAACTTAATTGTTTACCCTCTCTGTGTGGCGTTGCCGTGGCTCCTATTACATAAGTTTTTTTATTTATGTAATCAAATAAACCATCAAATATAGATTTGTGCGCTTCGTCAATTATAATTAAATCTAAGCTATCAATCCACTCTTTTAGTATTTCAATACTACGCATTACCGTTTGAATCATTCCCACAAATAGATTTTCGTTTAAATCTACCTTTGAATTAGGTTTTATTAATTGTGGCTTTAAACCTAAGTTTAATAAAACGCTATCCGACTGCGAAAATAATTCCTTTCTATCTGTTAAAATAAGTATTTTTTTATTTTTTGTAAATGCGTTTTTACATATGTATGAAAACATGACAGTTTTGCCAAGTCAACCAGCGCCCGTAGGAGCGCAAAGAATAACCCTTCGGTTCCCCTTTTTAAAGCTACTCGTAAGGGCGCTGATATAATCATTTTGATAATTTCTTAAACTTATTTGCATAACTTCTCTCTCATGTGTTTAATGTTCAAAATACTAGTTTTATCTCTTTCTTTAAAATATCCATTTTTGAAAGCGTGTTGCATATTTTCTGTATTTGTTGCCCACTCTAAATTTTCAACCCTGTTATCTGTTTTAATTCCGTTAATATGATTAACTGTTTTTTTATCTAATGGATTTTCGATAAATGCTTCAGCAACAATTCTGTGAACTGATTTAGTGTGTTTTTTAGAATTCATTGATAAATAAATTCTCAAATACCCTTTTTTATTTAAAGAAGGCTTTAAAATAGTCTCACTAAAATACGCTACTCTACCATCTTTATAAAGAGTTTTACCCTTTTTTCTTTTAATAACGCCTAACCTATTTACTTCGTAATGGTTTTCAAATCCTTTAACATCTCTAAAATCACTCATAAAATATATTTTTGTTTTTGTAAATATAACAATAAAAAACGACAAAACCCTAAAACCCTAAAACGTTTTCTAAAATGGACATTCTTCTACTTTTTTAAATTCGTTGCTACTTGCTATTTCAAACCATCTTTGCCCGTTGGAATTACCTTCCGTGTAAGTCTTACCGTAATACGCACAATACTTTTGAATCCAAATAGTAAAACGTTTTGTTTTTAACCAACTTCTGAAATCTTTGTTTTCCTGTAAGAAATTCTCAAAACAAACGCTTTTAATATGTCGGTGGTCTTCCTGTACGTTTCCGTCTGCAATCCACTCAAGAAATTCGGAAGACGTTTCATTTATTAATTTTCTATGTTCTAAGTTTGTAAAATCGAAAGGAACTAAGCCTTTTTCAAGGTAAAATTTTTGGCAGTTAATCATAAAATGGTCAAA
>JACCDX010703399.1_pt1 | contig 20712 bp, 19 predicted proteins | sample 7449681 | NCBI WGS metagenome assembly JACCDX01 (sample SAMN15323450, study PRJNA562643) | freshwater metagenome | isolation source: river surface water | place: USA:Blue River Watershed | collected 2017-08-18
CCTGCGAACCCCAGTTACCCTGTCCATCGACGATGGTGTAGCGATACGCAAAAGGCTGCGCCATCAGCACCATCGCTTCGTAGCACGCCGAATCGCCGTGCGGATGGAACTTGCCGATCACGTCACCGACGGTGCGCGCGGATTTCTTGTGCTTCGAGACGGCCGAGAGCCCGAGCTCGCTCATCGCATAGATGATGCGGCGTTGCACAGGCTTCAACCCATCGCCGATCGCCGGCAGCGCGCGATCGAGGATGACGTACATCGAGTACTCAAGATAGGCCTTCTCGGTAAAGGCGCGTAGCGGTTGTCGCTCGACGCCCTCGAGGCTCATTTGGGTCTTGGCCATCAGATACTCACCTGCACGAGATTCCCCTTCTGCTCGAGCCATTCACGGCGATCCGCCGCGCGTTTCTTGGCGAGCAACATGTCCATCAAAGAATCAGTCTGATCGACCGCATCGAGCGTCAGCTGCACGAGTCGTCGCGTACGCGGATCCATCGTGGTTTCGCGCAACTGCGAAGGGTTCATCTCACCCAAGCCCTTGAAACGCGTGACCTGCGGCTTGGCGCGAACCTTCTCTTGTTCGAGCCGATGCAGGAAAGCATCGCGCTCGGCGTCATCGAGTGCGTAGAACACCTGCTTGCCGGCATCGATACGATAAAGCGGCGGCATGGCAACGTAGACATGTCCGTTGGCAACGAGCGGCCGGAAATGCCGTAAAAACAAGGCACACAACAAGGTGGCGATGTGCTGGCCGTCGGAGTCGGCATCCGCGAGTATGCAGATCTTGTTGTAGCGCAGACCCGAGAGATCGCTGGTGCCCGGGTCGATGCCGATCGCTACGCTGATATCGTGCACTTCCTGGGACGATCCGATCTCGCCAGGCTCGAGTTCCCAAGTGTTCAGGATCTTGCCGCGCAGCGGCATGATGGCCTGAAAATCCTTATCGCGCGCCTGCTTGGCAGAGCCACCGGCCGAGTCACCTTCGACCAGAAACAGTTCCGAGCGAGAGGGATCATCACCCGCACAGTCAGCCAATTTCCCGGGCAGCGCCGGACCACCTGAGACGCGCTTGCGCTGCACCTTCTGCGCCGCCTTCATGCGGGCTTGGGCGTTTTCGATGGCGTACTGCGCGATTCGCTCACCGGCATCCGGGTGCTGGGCGAGCCACAGCGAGATCGCATCCTTGGCGAAGCTCTCCACCAACTGCGCCGCATCGCGCGACGCCAGGCGCTCCTTCGTTTGGCCGGCAAACTGCGGCTCTCGAATCTTGATCGAGAGCACGTAGCGCACGCCGTCCCACACGTCCTCGGGCGTGAGCTTCACGCCGCGCGGCAATAAATTTCGGAACTCGCAGAACTCGCGCACCGCAGCAGCCGTACCAGAGCGCAGACCGTTCACGTGCGTGCCGCCATCGGCCGTCGGAATCAGATTGACGTAGCTCTCGGCGATCGGGTTTTCAGCGGCGGGCGCCCAGCAGATCGCATACTCGACCGTATCCTGATCCTGCTCGCGCTTGCCGGTGATCGGCTCGTTGGGCAAACGCTCGGATTTGCCGAGCTCATCGACGAGATAAGCACCGAGGTCGCCTGCGAAAAACCACTCGTCTTTCTCGCCCGTGAATTCATTGGTGAAGGTGATGCGCAGCCCCGGGCACAACACGGCCTTGGCCTTGAGCGCATGACGCAACTGCGGAATCGAGAACTTGTCGGAGTCGAAGAACTTGCCGTCAGGCCAGAACCGCACCGTCGTGCCGGTGTTGCGCTGCCCGACCGTGCCTACGACATCGAGCTTGGAGCTCACCGCACCGTTGCGAAAACCGATGTTGTATTCGTTGCCGCCGCGGCGCACCCAGCATTCGAGCTGCTTTGAGAGCGCATTGACCACCGACACACCGACGCCGTGTAAGCCGCCCGAGAATCCGTAGCTACCGCTGTCGAATTTACCGCCCGCGTGCAGGCGCGTGAGGATCAGCTCGACGCCGCTGACTTTCTCCTTCGGGTGGATATCGACGGGCATGCCGCGACCGTCGTCGCGCACCTCGAGTGAGCCATCCTTGAAAACCGTGACATCGATTTGCTTCGCGTGGCCCGCCAAGGCCTCGTCGACGCTGTTGTCGATGACTTCATGTGCCAGGTGGTTGGGCCGGGACGTGTCGGTGTACATGCCGGGACGTCGCCGAACGGGCTCCAACCCGGAGAGAACCTCAATCGCTGAGGCATCGTAATCTTTCGCCATCCGGACATTGTATCAACCGTATTACCCCGAAGCGCCGCGGCTGCGGTATAACGACGCTTCAAGGAGTTCAGAATGACCCGCAAACGCCCGCCTGATTTCGAAAAATCGCTCACGGAGCTCGAAGAGCTCGTGGAAAAACTCGAAGCCGGCGATTTGCCGTTGGAAGAGGCGCTGAAAGCCTTCGAGCGCGGCGTCGGACTCACCCGCGAGTGCCAAACGGCACTCGAGGCTGCACAAGCCCGCGTTGACATCCTCATGAAGCGCAATGGCGAAGCCACACTGCAACCCTTCGACGCCGAGAGCGACGAAGAGGATCACAACGCTTAAACCACGATGGATTATCGCGCCCGCATCGAAGCGGTCCTCGATCGCGCCCTGCCCATACCGCAGGCCGGCTCGCAACGCCTGACCGAGGCGATGCGCTACAGCGCCTTGGGCGGCGGCAAGCGGCTGCGACCAACGCTCGTCTATACGGCAGGCGTTGCGCTCGGCGCGAGCCTCGAAGCGCTTGACGATCCCGCGGCCGCAGTCGAACTCATCCACGTCTACAGCCTCGTCCATGACGATCTGCCCGCGATGGACGATGACGACTTGCGACGCGGCCGGCCCTCGTGCCATCGCGCTTTCGACGAAGCGACCGCCATCCTGGCAGGCGATGCCCTGCAGGCTCTAGCCTTTGAGATCTTGGCGGGGCCCGAGCATCTCTCAGACCAGGAGGCCGTCAGACGTCGAACGATGTGTCGGCTGCTCGCGCATCGCATCGGCACCGTGGGCATGGCCGGTGGTCAGGCCGTCGACCTCGAGTCGGTCGGCAAGCGAATCGATCTCGCCGCCCTGCAGGACATGCACCGGCGCAAGACCGGGGCGCTGATCGAAGCCAGCGTACTGCTCGGCGCGGTGGCCGCCGGGGTCACCTCAGGCCCCGCGTATCAGGCGCTACAGGATTACAGCGCCGCGATCGGCCTCGCTTTTCAAATCCAGGACGACATCCTCGATGTCACCGGCACCACCGACGCGATTGGCAAAATCGCCGGTGCGGATGCGGCCCTCGACAAGCCGACCTATACGAGCCTGCTCGGCCTCGATGGAGCGCGGCGCGCGGCAGCCGAACAGCACCAGCGTGCCCTCACTGCCGTGGCTTCCTTGGGCGCGGCAGGTCAAGAGCTCGCAAAGCTCGCCGACTTCGTCGTCGGTCGAGCGTCTTGATTCTGTAATATCTCGCCATCATGGTTGAGGCCACCCACTGCGATCCGCGCGTCTATCCGTTGCTGTCCCAAATCGGGACGCCGGCGGATCTGCGCGCCGTGCCGCCGAAACAACTCGGTGAGGTGTGTCGCGAGCTGCGCGAATATTTGATCAACACGGTGGCGACTCGCGGTGGCCACTTTGCAGCCGGCCTTGGCACCGTCGAACTCACGGTCGCACTGCATTACGTCTACGACACGCCGAACGATCGGCTCGTATGGGACGTCGGACATCAGGCCTATCCGCACAAGGTGCTCACCGGTCGGCGTGATCGCCTGGCCTCCGTCAAGCAGAAGGATGGCCTCGCGCCCTTTCCGACGCGCAGCGAAAGCCCGTACGACACCTTTGGTGTCGGACACTCGAGCACCTCGATCAGTGCAGCACTCGGCATGGCGGTCGCTGCCGAACGTGAAGCGCGGGCGCAAGGCCTCGAGCGAGCAACTCGTCGCACCGTCGCTGTGATCGGTGATGGTGCCATGACGGCGGGTATGGCCTTCGAGGCGCTGAACAACGCGGGCTCCCTCGGCACTGACATGCTGGTCGTGCTCAACGATAACGACATGTCGATTTCGGAGAACGTGGGCGCGCTGTCGAATTATTTCGCGCGTATTCTCTCGAGCCGCAAATACTCCGCACTGCGCGAAACCGGCAAGAAGGTGCTGCGCAAGATGCCGACCGCCTGGGAACTCGCGCGCCGTTCGGAAGCTTATTTCAAGGGCATGGTGCTGCCTGGCGGGCTCTTCGAAGAGCTCGGCTTCAATTACATCGGCCCGATCGACGGACACGACATCGACGCTCTCGTGCGCACGCTGCGCAATCAGCGCCAGTTGCCGGGGCCACAGTTTCTGCACGTCGTCACCCGCAAGGGTAAAGGCTATGCGCCTGCCGAAGGCGATCCGATCAAATGGCACGGACCCGGTCCCTTCGATCCTGCGAGCGGCACGATCTTCAAAGAAAAGGCAGCAGGCCCGGCGTTCTCACAAGTCTTCGGTGACTGGCTCTGCGACATGGCCGAGCGAGACCCGGCCATCATCGGCATCACCCCCGCCATGCGCGAAGGCTCCGGACTCGTCGAGTATTCCAAGCGCTTTCCGGATCGCTACTTCGACGTCGCGATCGCCGAGCAGCATGCCGTGACCTTTGCAGCTGGCCTCGCCTGCGAGGGGCTCAAACCCATCGTCGCGATTTATTCGACCTTCCTGCAGCGCGGCTACGATCAGCTCGTGCACGATGTTGCCCTGCAGAATCTGCCGGTCGTCTTTGCACTCGATCGCGCCGGTCTCGTCGGTGGCGACGGCGCGACCCACCAGGGTGCGTACGACATCTCCTTCCTGCGCTGTATCCCCAATCTCGTGCTGATGGCGCCTGCCGACGAAAACGAATGTCGACAGATGCTCTACACCGCAACGACGCTGCCCGGCCCGTCGGCAGTGCGCTATCCGCGCGGTCAAGGTTCGGGTGCGAAGATCGAAACCGACATGAGCGTAGTACCGGTAGGCAAAGCCGAGCTGCGTCGTGAAGGGCGTAGTGGTCTTGCGATCCTCGTGTTCGGGACCTTGCTCGCGAAGGCTGCGCCGGTCGCGGAGCAACTCGATGCCACGCTCGTCAACATGCGCTACATCAAGCCGCTCGATGTCGACTGCTTACGCGAGCTCGCGCAACGTCACACGGCCTTCATCACCGTCGAAGAAAATGCGATTTCGGGCGGCGCGGGTTCCGCGGTGGCCGAGGCGCTCGCTGAACTCGGCATCAGCTTGCCGATCCATCACATCGGGATCCCGGATCGCTTCATCGAACACGGCAGCCGTGACGATTGTCTCGAGGCAGCGGGCCTGCATGCGGCGGGGATCGCTCAGCAGATCGAGCGTTTCTGGTCGATGCATGCGGCTGATCTAAGACGCTCTGCTGCCAAGTGAAGGGAATCTGATGTCCTCCGTAACGACCACTCCCGTCGAAGACGTTCAATCGCGCGCTGACCACCGGCGCATCGCGATCGACAAAGTCGGCATCAAGGATATTCGGCACCCCGTCAAACTGCGCGATCGCACCGACGGCGAGCAACACACCGTTGCCACTTTCAACATGTACGTGAACTTGCCGCACGATTTCAAAGGCACGCACATGTCACGCTTCGTCGAGATTCTGCACAGCGAGCGTGAGATCTCGGTCGAGCATTTTCCGAAGCTCTTGGAAGAGATGACTCAACGCCTCGAAGCCGAAGCCGGACATATCGAGATGCGCTTTCCGTTCTTCGTGATGAAGAAGGCGCCGGTATCCGGTGTCGAGAGCCTGATGGACTACGAGGTCACCTTAATCGGTGACCGACGCGCCGGCCAAACCGAGATCCGCGTCAAGGTCGTAGTGCCGGTGACGAGCCTCTGCCCTTGCAGCAAGAAGATCTCCGATCGCGGCGCGCACAATCAGCGATCGCACGTCACGATCACAGCTACGCTGCGCGAGCACGTCTGGATCGAGGAACTGATCGATATCGCCGAGGACGAGGCCTCATGTGAGGTGTTCGGTATTCTCAAGCGCCCGGATGAGAAGTACGTCACCGAGCGCGCTTACGACAACCCGAAGTTCGTCGAGGATCTCGTGCGCGATCTGGCGTTGCGGTTGCGGCAGGAGTCTCGCATTGCGGCCTTCGTGGTCGAGGCCGAGAACTTCGAGTCCATCCACAACCACTCGGCTTACGCGCTCATTGAGAGCGGCTAGCGTCGCAGCTTACGCCTCGAAGTGATCCCAGCCGCTGCGCTCGATACCGAGCGCAGCGCGATCGACCGATTTGCCAGCTAGGGTCATTCGCAACCCCTCGTGCTCGTTGATGCACCCGATCGGCGTGATGGCCACCGACTGATCTGCGGCAGATCGTTCCGCCCAGACTCGTCGCCACTCTTCCCAATGCGCTTCTGGCATCGTGAAGAGCAATTCGTAATCGTCACCTCCGGTGAGGGCGAATCGCCGCGCGGCCTCAAGGTCCTGCACGGCAAGCAACGAGTCGGAGAGCGGAAGGTTTGCGATCTCGAGTGTCGCACCGACACCGCTCGCAGCGGTCAGCTTGGCCAAATCCGCCAAAAGACCGTCGGACACATCCATCGCAGCGGAAGCGACATCGAGCAAGGATTCGCCGAGCGCAATGCGCGCCGTGGGGTAATCGAAACGCCCGCGAAGATATTCGTTCGAGTCGTGCAGACCCGCTGCTGCATCACCGAGCGTGCCGGAAACCAATACCACATCGCCCACTCGCGCTCCGCTTCGGCGCAGACCGCAGCCATGCGGGACGTAGCCTACGGCCTGCACGGTCACACTCAACGGCCCTCGGGTCGTATCACCACCCACAAGCGCGAGATCATGCTGACGGGCGAGCGCCAAAAATCCACCAGCGAATTCTTTGATCCAGGACTCATCCGTGGCGGGTAGCGTCAGGGCTAGCAACGCCCAGGCGGGCGTCGCACCCATGGCAGCGAGATCCGAGAGATTCACGGCGAGCGCGCGATGACCGATCGAGTGCGGTGAGGCGCCCGCCTTGAAGTGCGTCCCTTCGACCAGCGTATCGGTCACCATCACCAGATCGAAGCCGGCTTTGGGACGCAGCAGCGCGCCGTCATCTCCCACACCCAGCACGACATCAGCGCGGCGAGCAGCCGCATCGCGGAAGTATCGATCGATGAGATCGAATTCGCCGAGCATCAGCTCTCGTGCGGGCGCAGCGTTCGCGCTGCCTTATCGAGCACGGCGTTGACGTATTTGTGGGCGTCGGTCGCGCCATACTTACGCGTGAGCGACACGGCCTCGTTGACGACCACCCGCCAAGGCACATCGGGTCTCTCTTCGAGCTCGAAGAGGCCGATCCACAAAATGCCATGTTCGACGGGATCGAGTTCACCCGCCTTGCGATCGGCATAGTTCTCGAGCGCATCGTCGAGCGCCACGCGGCGCGTACCAATCCCCTGCACGAGCTCTCGGAAATATTCGGTATCCGCGCGAGCCATGTCCTCGTCACTCTGGAATTCGCTGACGAGGTCTTGCCACGGACTCTCGTTCAGCTGCCAGCGGTAAAGCGCCTGCATGGCGAGCTTGCGCGCCACGCTGCGCGCGCCCGAGCGCGGATCGCGTTTGGTCGCCATCAGCCTTCCGACCCGGCGTCGAGGCCACGCAGCAAGGTCGCCATTTCGATAGCCGCCTCCACCGCTTCGCCACCCTTATTCATGCGAGCCGGATCCGCTCGCTCCTCAGCCTGCGCACGATTCTCCACCGTCAGCACACCGAAGATCACCGGGACACCCGTCGCGAGCCCCGCATTCATGATGCCGCGTGCAGCCTCACCAGCCACGTAATCGAAGTGCGCGGTATCGCCGCGGATGACGCAGCCGAGCGCGACGATGGCGCTGTAGCTGCCGGTCGCCGCGAGCGCTTCGCAGGCCAGTGGCAACTCGAAAGCACCGGGCACATGGTGCAACTCGATCGACTCGGGCAGACCGCCCAAGCGCTGCCAAGTCGTCATCGCGCCCTCGATCAATTGTTCAACGATGGGCTCATTGAAGCGTGCCGCGACGATCGCGATGGCGAGACCTTCGGGATGCAGTTCACGCGGGCGGGATTCGAGTTTCATGGCTCACGGTCCACATAGCTCTCCACCTCGAGATCGAAGGCGGAGAGTCCATGCAATTGTTTCGGCGCGGATAGTACACGCATTCGGGAAATGCCGAGGTCCTGCAGAATCTGCGCGCCGATCCCGTAGGTGCGCAATACCGGCGCCGCCGGCGTCGCAGCAGGCGTCGCGGCTTTGATACCCATGATCGCATCGGCAAGCTCGCGCGGCGTCTCGGTCTCACGCAGCACGACGACCACCCCCGCACCCTCTTTCGCGACGCGCTCGAGCGCGGCGCGCAGCGTCCAGCGACGCGACTCGCCACGAAACGCGAGCAGATCACGCAAGGTGTCAGTGAGGTGCACGCGCACGAGTGGCGCTGCGACCGACGATAGATCGCCGCGCACCATCGCCAAGTGCACATCGCGATGAACGTGATCTTGGTAAGCGATCAACTTGAAAGGACCGAACTCGGTGTCGATCTCTTTTTCGGCCAGGCGCTCGACCGAGCGCTCCTTGCGCAAGCGATATCGAATCAAATCGGCAATGGTGCCGATCTTCAGACCATGCTCTCTCGCGAACCGCTCGAGCTCAGGGCGACGCGCCATCGTGCCATCGTCATTCATGATCTCGACGATGACGGCCGCCGGCTGAAGCCCGGCGAGCCGCGCGAGATCGCAACCCGCCTCGGTGTGACCAGCGCGAGTCAGCACACCACCCGGCTGCGCCATGATGGGGAAAATATGCCCAGGCTGGCGCAGATCTTGCGGCTCGGCATTAGGTGCTACCGCCGTGCGCACCGTATGCGCTCGATCGTAGGCGGAAATACCCGTCGTGACGCCCTCGGCAGCTTCGATCGAGATCGTGAAGTTGGTGCGATGCTCGCGATGCGTATCACTCACCATCAAGGGTAGTCGCAGTTGACGACAACGCTCTTGAGTCAAGGTGAGGCAAATCAAGCCACGCCCGAAGCGCGCCATGAAGTTGATATCTTCGGGGCGCACCTTGTCGGCCGCCATGAGCAGATCGCCCTCGTTTTCGCGATCTTCGTCATCGACGATGACGACCATTTTGCCCGCCGCGATGTCAGCGAGAATATCCTCGATCGAATCAAAGATTTTGGCTGTCATGCGCGCACACTCTCGAGTAGTCGCTCGACATATCGGGCCACTTGATCAACCTCGAGATTGACCTTGCGACCCACCGTGAATTCACCGAGCGTCGTCACGGTCTGGGTGTGCGGAATCAAGTTGACACCAAAATCCGCTGAGCCCACCTCGTTGACGGTCAGACTCACGCCGTCGATCGCCACCGAACCTTTGCGCGCGAAGTAGCGCGCGAGTGCCGGCGGACAACCGAAACGCATACGCACCGAGCGCGCATCGCTCTCGATCGAGAGCACTTCACCCAAGCCATCGACGTGCCCCGAGACGAGATGTCCGCCGAGCGCGTCCCCCGCCCGCAACGCCGGCTCGAGGTTGACTCGCGAACCGACCGACAAGGCACCCAAGGTCGTGAGCGACAAGGTCTCGTTCGACACATCCGCTGCGAAGCTCTGCGCACCCGCCGTCTTCTCGAGATCGAGCGCCGTGAGACACACGCCGCTGACGGCGATACTATCGCCCGGCGCGGTGTGATCAAGTTGCAGATTCGTCACCGCAATTCGCAGACGCACATCACCCGCGCGTCGTTCGAGCGACACGATGCGGCCGACGTCCTGCACGATTCCGGTGAACATGATTCACGCACTCCGAAGTGGGCGCAGCATGATACGGATATCAGGACCGATCTGGCGAAGATCCGTGGTCTGCCAACGTGAGGCATCGAGCAGACGACCGATCTGTAGCGCCGCCAGCGGGCGCCCCTCGGAACCGAGCAGCATGGGTGCGAGATACACCACGAGCTCATCGACGAGATCCGCCGTGATCAATGAACCTGCGAGCGTTGCACCGGCCTCGGTCCACACTTCATTGATCTCGCGGGCATTCAAAGTCGACAACACGGCCGGCAGAGACAGTCGACCACTCGCATCGAGCGCGATCTCCTTCGAGGTCAACTGCAGCACCTCGCCGGGCTCGGCAAACAGACGTGCGTGCGACGGAATTTTTCTCTCGCGATCAAGCAACACGCGTAGCGGTTGACGAGACATATCCGGAAGTCGCACCGACAGCCGAGGATCATCCGCGAGTACGGTAGCACTCGTGCTCAAGATCGCCGCGCTCTCGGCGCGCCAGCGCTGCACATCCGCACGCGCGGCCTCACTCGTGATCCATTGACTCTCGCCACTGGCCGTAGCGGTACGACCGTCGAGACTCGCGGCCATCTTCAAGCGCAACCACGGTCGCTGCCGACGCATGCGACTGAAAAAGCCGAGGTTGAGCTCCTCACCTTCGATCGCTCGTAAGCCTTGCTCGACGACGATGCCTGCCGCGCGCAAGCGCGCCGCCCCACTGCCATCGACGCGTGGATTCGGATCGCCGCTCGCATAGATCACCCGTGCGATGCCAGCCGCGATCAACGCTTCACTGCAAGGCGGGGTGCGGCCGTGGTGATTGCACGGTTCGAGCGTAACGAAGGCGGTAGCACCGCGAGCGCGCTCGCCTGCTGCGCGCAACGCAAAAACTTCGGCGTGCGGCTCACCGGAGCGCTGGTGCCAACCTTCGCCTACGATCTGCTCGCCTTGAGCGATCACACAACCAACGCGCGGGTTGGGCTGCGTGGAGGTGCGTCCCTGTGCGGCAAGCTCCAAGGCCCGCCCCATCGCGGCGTGCTCGAAGGCACTCCAGCGCTCAGTCACGTTTGCCACCTTTGTTCTTGGCAGCAGCGTCCTCGGCAGCGAGCAGTGACAACTGCCCCTCGAGCGGTTCGCGACGACGACGCACCTTCAACTTGTCGACTTCGTCGCGGAAAGCGTCGACGTCCTGGAAGCTGCGATAAACGGAGGCAAATCGAACGTAAGCCACTTCATCGAGATGGCGTAACTCGTTCATCACGAACTCGCCAATCTGCCGAGACGGCACTTCGCGCTCGCCGAGGCTACGCAGCCGATGCGTGATCCGCGAGATCGCAGCCTCGATTCGATCTTGTTCGACCGGTCGTTTCTGCAGCGCCTTGATGAGACCCGAGCGCAGCTTTTGCTCGTCGAAGGGTTCGCGACTGCCGTGACTTTTGACCACGAGCGGCATGACGAGCTCGGCCGTCTCGAAGGTCGTGAAACGCTCACCACAGGCGAGACATTCGCGACGACGGCGAATCTGTCGCCCTTCAGCGGCGAGACGCGAGTCGTTGACCTTGGTCTCCTCGTGGCCGCAGAAAGGGCAATACATGACTCAAATCAGGCTTGGTACACCGGGAATCGCCGGCAAAGCGCCGTCACTTTCGCGCGAACCTGCTCGATGGCGGCGGCAGCGCCTTCCGCATCGAGCACATCGGCGATGAGATCAGCCACTTCGCGCACTTCCGCTTCCTTGAAGCCGCGCGTCGTCGCCGCAGGCGTGCCGATGCGGATACCGCTCGTCACCATGGGCGGACGCGGATCGTTCGGCACCGCGTTCTTGTTCACCGTGATGTGCGCAGCACCGAGTGCGGCGTCGGCGTCCTTACCGGTGATGTTCTTGTCCGACAGATCGATCAGGAACAGATGGTTGTCGGTGCCGCCCGAGACGATGCGATAGCCACGCTGCTGTAGCTGTGCGCACATGGCACGCGCGTTGATCACAACCTGACGCTGGTAATCTTTGAACTCCGGCTGTAGCGCCTCGAGGAAGGCGACCGCCTTCGCTGCGATCACATGCATCAACGGACCGCCCTGCGTACCCGGGAAGACCAACGAGTTGAATTTCTTGGTGAGCTCGTCGTTCTTGCGCGCCAAAATCAAGCCTCCGCGCGGACCGCGCAGCGTCTTGTGAGTCGTGGTGGTCACGACATCCGCGTAAGGAATGGGGTTCGGATAGACACCCGCCGCCACCAGACCCGCCACGTGCGCCATGTCGACGTGCAGGTAGGCACCCACCTTGTCGGCGATCGCGCGAAACCGCGGGAAATCGAGCAAACGGGAATACGCGGAGAAGCCGGCGATGATGAGCTTGGGCTTGACCTCGAGTGCCTGCGCTTCGAGCGCGTCGTAGTCGATCTCGCCGTTATCGGGCCGAATGCCGTACTGCGAGGCGGTAAAGATCTTGCCTGAGAAGTTCACCTTCGCGCCGTGCGTGAGGTGTCCGCCGTGATCGAGACTCATACCGAGGATGGGATCGCCGGGCTTGAGCATGGCCAGATAGACCGCGGCGTTCGCCTGCGATCCCGAGTGCGGCTGCACGTTGGCGTAGTCGGCGCCGAAGAGCTGCTTGGCGCGATCGATCGCCAACTGCTCGGCAACATCCACGTGCTCGCAACCACCGTAGTAGCGCTTACCCGGATAGCCTTCGGCATATTTGTTGGTGAGCATGGAGCCCTGCGCCTCGAGCACGCGCGGGCTCGCATAGTTCTCGGAGGCGATCAGTTCGATGTGATCTTCCTGACGTTGCCGTTCGGCGCCCATCGCAGCGGCGAGCTCTGGGTCGAATCCGGCAATGGTCATCTGTCTGGAGAACATCGGCGAGGCCTCGGGAAAGCAGGTGGCGAAGAGCGCCGTATTTTAGCCGAACGAGGTGGCTCGCCGGCCCTCTCGTCTTGCAATCAAGCGAAAAGATGCTCGACGACGGCGTTCCAGGCAGAGGCGATGTTCGGCCGGTGATAGCCGCCGCCCCCGGTCGCGAGCAGGCGGCCGTGGCCTAGGCGCTCGGCCAAGACGCGCAAATCCGCCGTAGCGCGCGCATGCGCAGCGGGGGAGAACCGCAGATGGGTCAGCGGATCGCCCGCCACACTGTCAGCGCCTGCCTGCAGGATGATGAACTCGGGCGCGAACGCCTCTAGGTGACGCAGTACCTGCTGCCAAGCAGGCTCGAAAACGGCATCGTCGGCGCCCGGCATCAGCGGCAGGTTGAGCTTGGTACCGGTCGCCTCGCCCTTACCGATTTCGTCGTCCGAGCCCGTCCCGGGGTACAAGTGGCGCCCATCCTCATGGATGTCGGCGAAGATGACGCCCGGGTCGGTCTCGAAACCGTAATAAAGCCCATCGCCATGGTGAGCGTCGATATCGACGTAGGCGATGCGCTGCAGGCCGTACTCGCGGCGCAACCACTCGATCAGAACACCGCAATCGTTCAAAGCGCAGAAGCCGGCTGCGCCACGTCGTGCCGCGTGGTGCAGGCCTGCGATGGGCACGAAGGCGCGACGGACTCGACCCTGCATAATCTCCGAACCCGCCAGTAAAACGCCTCCGACGACGTCTGAGGCGGTCTCGAAGACACCGCGAAAGGCAGGCGTGTCACCGCCATCGAGATAGCCCTCGCCGGTCGCGGAGCGCTGCTGCAGGAAAGCGATGTAGGACGGGGAGTGAAACAGCGCGAGCTCATCGGCGCTCGCTCGTCTTGGCTCTTCGATACGGCAACGCCGCTCGAGGCCACGGGCTTCGAACTCGCGATAGAAGGCTTCGTGACGGTCGAGGCCGAAAGGATGACCCCCACCGAACCCATAACGGGCAAGCCGCTCGCCGGCGACGACCAGAACTTCGGACATCGTCCTGCCCTCCCGAAGATGCGGCGAAGCCTAGCACAGGCGATAATCACCCCATGGCTCAATACATTTACACGATGAACCGGGTGGGCAAGGTTGTCCCCCCGAAACGTCACATCCTGCGCGACATCAGCCTCTCCTTCTTCCCGGGCGCCAAGATCGGCGTGTTGGGTTTGAACGGCTCGGGTAAATCGACGCTCCTGAAGATCATGGCCGGCCTCGATACGAACATCGAGGGCGAGGCACGACCGCAGTCCGGGATCCGCGTGGGCTACCTGCCGCAGGAGCCGGAGCTCGATCCGAACAAGAACGTGCGTGAGGAAGTCATCGCCGGTATCGGTGGCATGTTCGCGAAGGTCGAACGCTTCAACGCGATCAGCGAAGCCTTCGCCGAGCCGATGTCCGATGACGAGATGAACAAGCTCCTCGAGGAGCAGGCCAAGCTGCAAGATGACATCGACGCCGCCGGTGGCTGGGAGCTCGATCGCAAACTCGAGATCGCAGCCGATGCGCTGCGTCTGCCGCCTTGGGATGCCAAGATCGAAAATCTCTCCGGTGGTGAAAAGCGCCGCGTGGCGCTATGCCGCCTGCTGCTGTCAGCGCCCGACATGCTGCTGCTCGATGAGCCCACCAACCATCTCGATGCCGAATCAATCCATTGGCTCGAGAAGTATCTCGAGGAATATCCCTCAACCGTGATCGCGGTCACCCACGATCGCTACTTTCTCGACAACGTCGCCGAGTGGATCCTCGAACTCGATCGTGGCCATGGCATTCCGTACCAAGGCAACTACTCGACCTGGCTCGAGCAGAAAGAGAAGCGCCTCGCGCAAGAAGAGCGCGAGCGCGAAGCGCTGCGCAAGACGCTCGAGCGCGAGCTCGAGTGGGTGCGACAAAACCCGAAAGCGCGTCAGGCCAAGAGCAAGGCGCGTATGCAGCGCTATGAGGAGCTCGCCTCGCGTGAATTCCAGGAGCGCAACGAAACCAACGAGATCTACATTCCGCCCGGTGAGCGCTTGGGCGATCTCGTCATCGAGGCCAAGGGTTTGCGCAAAGCCTTTGGCGATAAGTTGCTGTTCGACGATCTGAACTTCAACCTGCCGCGCGGCGGCATCGTCGGCATCATCGGACCGAACGGCGCCGGTAAGACGACGCTCTTCCGCATGCTCACGGGTGTCGAACAACCCGACGCCGGCGAGATTCGCGTGGGCCCTAGCGTGAAGCTCGCCTACGTAGATCAGTCGCGTCAGGCGCTCAACGACAAGAACAGCGTATGGCAGGAGATCTCGAACGGCCTCGATCTGATCAAGGTCGGCAACTACGAGACGCCCTCACGCGGTTACGTCGGACGCTTCAACTTCAAGGGCACGCAACAACAGCAACTCATCGGCGAACTGTCGGGCGGTGAGCGCAATCGCGTGCATCTAGCCAAAGTCCTGAAGTCCGGCGGTAACGTCTTACTGCTCGACGAACCCACCAATGATCTCGATGTCGAAACGCTACGTGCGCTCGAAGAGGGTCTGCTCGCTTATCCGGGCTGCGCCGTCGTCATCTCGCACGATCGCTGGTTCCTCGATCGCATCGCCACCCACATCCTCGCCTTTGAAGGCAACTCGGAAGTGGTCTGGTTCGAAGGCAACTATCAGGAATATGTCGAGGACTACAAGAAGCGCCGCGGCGAAGACGCCGAGCGTCCGCACCGCATTCGGTACAAGCCGCTGACGCGCTGACGATCAGCCTCCGCCGCCGTTCAGAATGGCGGAGGCGCCGATCGAACCGCGCTGCTGCTGCTCGCGTACCCAGTCGCCCGAGCCGTTCTGCGAATCGGTGCTGGTGCAAACCTTGCGGGTTCGAAAGCTCGAACCCGTCACTTTCTCTTCGCGGCACTTCACCTTCGGTGTTTTGTCTTCAGCCTTGGCGGCAACCGGCGTTGCGGGCGCCGTGGCGGCTGCGGGCGCTGCCGGTGCGGCGCTTGCGGGTGTTGCACCAGACGGTGTTGCACTAGCTGACGCCGAAGCGCTCGCGGGCGCTGCGCTGCCCGGGGCGGGCGGATCTGCGGCGAACACCGGAAGAACCATCAACCCACTCGCAATGATCGCCATCGATATAGAGAACTTCTGAGCGAACTTCATGGCCACGCGCCTCCGCATTCGTTTGAGCAATACCCCGACCCTGAGTACGCTAACGAGCCATGAGCACCGAGCGCAAGCCCTTGCCGGACATCTGGTGGACTGAAGCGGCCATTCCGACACTCCAGTCACTGATCAAGGACGATCCCGAGCACGACGAAGCGTGGCTAGCCTTGCACTACGATCTCACCACGTCGGGTCGACTCGACGAGGCGCGCCATGCCTATGGCGAGTTCCTGCGTCATCGCTCCCCCGCTGGGCCCGTGCGACGAGCCGCCGAACAACTTTGCCAAGGGCGCCTACCCGAAGCCGATTTTCTGCTGAAGGATCACCGGCGACGCAACCCGCCGGATCCCCTGGTGTTGCAACTGGCTGCGGAGACCGCGTTTCGTCGTCAAAAGGATGCCGACTCAATTGCGCTGTTGAACGAGTGCTTGCAGCTCGCACCGGATCAGCCGGGAGCGCGCTTCTCACGCGCCCTCGCCTATTACCGCTCAGGCAAACCCGTCGAGGCCGAGGCAGATCTCGAGACGGAACTGCAGCGACAACCGAATAACCCGGCCTGTCGCGCCTTGCTCGCCGCTGCGCTCACCAAAACCACGGGTGTCGAGCGCGCGCTCGAACTGTATGAACGACTGACGAGCGAGTTTCCAAGCCAAGCGACGCTCTGGATGAGTTTTGGTCACGTGCTGAAAGCTGCGGGTCGACAGCCCGAGAGCATCGAAGCCTATCGAAAAGCCACACGGCTCGAACCGAAGATCGGCGAGGCTTGGTGGAGTCTCGCCAATCTGAAGACGGTCAAACTCTCGGCGGATGACATCGCCGCGATGACCGCACAGTTAGATCGAAGTGATCTGACCGATGATGATCGACTGCACTTCGAGTTTGCCCTCGGCAAAGCCCACGAGGATCTCGCGCAGTTCGACACTTCCTTCCGACACTACGATGCCGGTAATCGTCTTCGATTGCGTATGGCACCCTATGAGGCGGAAAGCTCGACGGTCAATCTGCGTCGCAGCCAAGCGATCTACACCCGTGAGTTCTTTGCAGAGCGCAGAGACTGCGGCGCCAAGGGGCTCGATCCCATCTTCATCGTCGGCTTGCCGCGAGCCGGATCCACGCTGATCGAACAGATTCTCGCGAGCCACTCGCTGATCGAAGGCACGATGGAACTGCCGAATATCACGGACATCGCCCGCAGCATCGCCGATCGACAACGCAACGATGCCGATTACGACTACCTGCCGCTGATTCCGACCTTGGCTCACGACGAGTGGCAGAGCCTAGGCGAGCGATACATCAACGGGACCCGCATCTATCGCAAGACGGCGCGCCCGTTCTTCATCGACAAGATGCCGAACAACTTCACCCATCTCGGGCTCATCCATCTCATTTTGCCGAATGCGAAGATCATCGATGCGCGGCGTCATCCGATGGCGTCCTGCTTCTCGAACTTCAAGCAGCACTTCGCGCTCGGCCAATTGTTCTCCTACGGTCTCGAGAACATCGGTCGCTTTTATCGTGATTACGTCGAGCTGATGGCGCACTTCGACGAGGTGCTGCCAGGTCGGGTACACCGCGTGTATTACGAGAACATGGTCTCCGATACGGAAAACGAGATCAGACGCTTACTTGATTACTGCGGCGTGCCATTCGAAGAGCAGTGTCTGCGCTTTCACGAGACCGAGCGCATCGTGCGTACCGCGAGCTCCGAGCAGGTACGGAAACCCATCTATCGAGAAGGCGTCGATCACTGGCGCCACTACGAACCTTGGCTGGCGCCACTCAAGAACGCGCTCGGCGCTGTCTTGACGAGCTATCCAGAAGTGCCCGCATTCGACTCGCCGTCGAATCGATAACCGAAAAGGTCGATATCGGCCCGATAGCGCTCGGCAACGCGTCGCACCAAGTCTTCGTCGTAATACTCACGATAGTCGCGGTGTTCGGACGCATTACGCGTCTCGAGAGTCACGTGGGGCAAGGACAGCGCTTTACAGAGCGCATCAAAATCCGACTGCAGTGATTCGGCGCGCAACAAATGCGACACCATCACTCGACCGCTCTCGTCGGTGACGAAATCCGCCTGTGCGCGAAAATGGACGGGGCTCTGATTCTGAGGGTTGGCGAGGACGCGCCGCATCGCCGCTTGCGGGTCACTCGTGAACAGTCCGTTGTGGCGCATCATGAAGGCGACGTACGAGACGAATCGGGCCCACGGATTTCGAACGACCGCGAAAGACACATAACGCGACCAGACATCCGGACCCAAGGCGTCACGGATCTCGCGCGCGAGCTGATGACCGTGCTCCACACTCGAAAACCCCGGTCGATCGATACGCTTACGGACAAACAACGACACCTGCTCCTCGTCGTTGTCATCGAGAAACGGACGCAAAGCAAAGCGGATGCTGTGACTCGCCACTTTGGGCACCGCCACGAACACGAACCGATGTTGATGCGAAATGATGGTCACGCAGCGTGGCCGGACTCAGACTGGCTCTTCGAAATAGTCGACGATCAAGTGTATGCGTCTCACCGGCGATGAATTGAGAACGCTATGTCGTCGCAGATTGTCGAGCTCGTAGGCGTGACCGACCGCGAGCTTGATGTCCTCACCTTCGACCCAAAAATGCACATCGGGATGCGTCTCGAGCGGCACGTGGACACGATGCGTAGCCTCGAGCGTCGGGCCATAGTCTTCGTGCTCGGGGATGTCGTCACCGGGCCCCAGACAAGCAACCTGTGCGTTCAAGACCCGACCCCGACGGGGATAGAACGACGCAACACGTTGTGCGACCGGCTCAAATGCCGCATGCAACGGATCCCAACCGGTGAGGCGACGCGTCGGCATGGTCGGGCCACCCACCGTCATGAGCAGATAGATCGTCCGGCTTTTGCGATACGGCGCCAAACGCTTCTGGAATTCCTGATCGGCATTCCACAAGTCCTCAGGCTGCTGCAGCAGGCAAGCCTTGAATCCGGTGATATCCACCTCACCGAGGTGTCGCATTCGTTCATCGCAACGCATGCGTCGATGCTAACGCGCTCGTCGACCTATGGCCATCGCGCGCCGGAGGGAGAACAATACGCTCCGTGACGACCTCATCCGCACCCAGCACGAACGACCAGCAGCAACTCGCGGCAGCACACACCGCACTGACGCAAGGCAAGCTCGATACGGCGCTGACCTTGGTCGAGACGCTGCTGCAGCGCCTCCCAACGTGGGCGCCCGCCGTGCATCTGGCGGGTCTGATCGCCAAAGCCGTCGGTGATCTCTCGCGCGCGGAAGATCTGATGCGCCGCTCGCTGGAGTTACCAGGCACGGCGCCACGCGCGCGCGCGGAGTACGCGAACAACCTCGGCAACCTGTTGCGCAGCGCCGGCTACCCCGCCTCGGCAGCGGCTGCGTATCAACTAGCCATCGAACTTGCCGCATTGCCGCAGGCCGCGATCGGTCTTGCACGCGCGCTGCTCGAACTCGAGCGACCCGAAGAAGCTTTGCAAGTCATCGCGACTCACACAGGTACATCGTCACCCTTGCTCGCTGTACTCATCCGCTCCGAAGCGCTGGCGCAACTGGGCGAACGCCAGGCCGCACTGAATGCACTCGGTGCGGTGAACGAGGTCGAAAAGACACGCAGCAGTTTCTGGGTGGCTCTCGGGTCGCGCCTCGCCGCCCTCGGACGCTTCGAGGAAGCGGAGACCGCACTCCTGCCTCTGCTGTCCACGCCGGACGCTGCGGCCGCCATGCTCGCTCTCGGCGAAGTTCGCGTGATGTCGCGCGACTGGGTCAATGCACTCGAGATCTTGAAAAAGGGAATCCAGCAGTTCCCGCACAGCATTGAGTTGCATAGTCGCTACGCGGGCCTCGCGTGGATGATGGGCGATCATCGTCACTTCGCAGACCCGATGCGAAAAGCACTCGCCGAGAGACCCACCCACAGCGGACTACGACTCGCTTTGGTGACGGCTCTCGGCAATGCCGGCCTTTATGACGAAGCGGAGCAGATTCTTCGCGCCGGGCAATTGCTGCGCCCGAACGATCCACATTTTCTCTCGCTACTCAGTCTGCGATGTGCAGAAACGGATCGCCTCGATGAGGCTGCGCAATGGATCGAAACCGCCTTCTCGATAGCACCGGAATTCGAGTTGGTACGCGAGCATGCAGCGATCGTGGCGCTCTGCCGACAACAACCCGACATGGCCTTGACGCATACGGAGTGGCTGACGAGTCGACGACCCCTCGGTCAATTCGCCTGGGCTTTGCATACGACGGCGCTACGCATCGCCGCTCGCGACGAGTGGCGAAACTATGCAGACCCCAATGCGGTGTGCCACACCCGTGTGCTCACGCCACCCGATGGATATACGTCAATCGAGGCGTTTAATTCCAAGCTCGCCGATCGATTGCGCGCGCGACACAACCTCGCCGCGCATCCGCTCGTGAATTCCGTCCGTCAGGGCACGCAGGTAGAAATTCTCCCGGAGGCGGAGAGCGATCCGGTCATTCGCGAATTCTTCGAGATGGTTCGCGCACCGATCGCGAGTGTGATCGCCTCGATGCCCACGGACCCTACTCATCCGCTGCATTCGAGAAAGGCGGAGGACTTTCACTTCTCGGGCTGCTGGACCGTGCGCCTGCGCGGCGGCTCGGGAAAGCATGTGAGCCATATCCATCCACGCGGTTGGCTGAGCTCGGCGTACTATGTGCAGGTGCCCGATACGATCGAATCAGATCCGAACCGCGGCGGTTGGTTGCGTTTCGGCGATCCGCCCTACCCGATCAAAGATGTCGTGCCGAGCGGCTGGGTTCAACCCAAAAGCGGCACGCTGGCGCTATTTCCGTCGTATCAGTGGCACGGCGTTGAGCCGTTTGCGGGCAAAGGCGAACGCATC